>Ga0179596_10000112_pt1 | contig 68309 bp, 67 predicted proteins | sample CZODoug1_1_08_16_FD_155494 | JGI IMG/M metagenome (GOLD analysis project Ga0179596, IMG submission 155494) | Vadose zone soil fungal communities from Angelo Coast Range Reserve, California, USA - CZODoug1_1_08_16fungal (Illumina Assembly) | ecosystem: Environmental > Terrestrial > Soil > Vadose... | reverse complement strand
GGCGTGGCCACCGGTGTCGCGCCCTTTCTCGCGCAATTGTTCGGCGTCGACAGCACACCCATCGCGACCACCCTCATCGCCCTCGTTCTCATTGCCTTGACGACGCTGCTGAATCTGAGCGGCACGCGCCTGCTGGCGCGGGTGGCGATGTTCGGCTTCGTGTGCGAGCTGGTCGGAGCCATCGTGGTGGGCGGATATCTACTGCTGTTTGCGCGGCATCAGCCGCTGAAAGTATTGGTGGACACCTCGTTCGTGCAGACTCAAGGCCACTACTGGCCCGCCTTCCTCGCCTCCTCGCTGGCCGCCATGTTCTGCTACTACGGCTTCGAGGCCTGCGGCGATGTGGCCGAAGAAACGCCGGACGCAAGCCGCATGATCCCCAAGGCCATGCGCATGACGATTTACATCGGCGGCGCGGCCGCCACCTGGGTCTGCCTGGCGTTCGTCCTGTCCATCCCGGACATCGGCGCGGTGATGTCAGGCAAAGATACCGATCCCATCGTCACGCTGCTTCGTGCCGCCATGGGCGAAACCGGATTCCGAGCGGTCATCGTCGTCGTGCTGGTATCGTTCATATCATGCCTTTTGAGCTTGCAGGCCGCGGCCAGCCGGTTGATTTTCGCTTATGCGCGCGACCAGATGATTTTCGCCAGCAAGTACTTGAGCCGGATGTCCCCGGGTCACCATGTGCCTGCCACCGCGTTGGTGGTCATGGGTGCGATACCGGCGCTGATCGCGCTCTCGGCTCTCTGGCTGCAAGATGCCATCGCCACCATCATCAGCTTTGCCGCGATCGGCATTTATATTTCCTTCCAAATGATCGTGCTGGCCGCGTTGATCGCGCGCGCGAAGGGTTGGCGACCGGCCGGTCCGTACACTCTCGGCGGCTGGGGGTGGTTGGTAAACTGGGTCGCCTTGGCTTACGGCGTCAGCGCCATCGTCAATATTTTGTGGCCACGGCCGCAGACCCCGAACGATCCTTGGTATGTCAGTTTCGGGATGCTCGTGACCACCATCGGTGTGGTGCTGCTGGGCGGCATCTATATGGTGCTCGCCAAACCTTACGAGCGCGGCCAGGCGCCGGCGGGCGACGCGCATCGATTGGGGTCGGCGGACAATAGACTTTCCGCAAAAATCGCCACCACCGGCTAGTCTCACTCCTTTGGGCGACCCACGAGTCGAGCGTCGAAGCAGAGTAAGATCGGTATTCGTCCACAAAGGTGCCCCCGATGACCCAGTCGAACCCGCCCGATACTCTGCCCAAGAACGAGCTGAGCCGTTCGCTGAAGGGCCGCCATTTGACCATGATTTCCATCGGCGGAATCATCGGTGCAGGTCTATTCGTCAGCAGCAGTACCTCCATCCTTGCGGGCGGTCCCGCCAGCTTCATCAGCTATGCCATCACCGGCTTGTTGATACTGCTGGTCATGCGAATGCTCGGTGAAATGACCACGGCACTGCCCAAAATACGTTCGTTCACCGAGTTTGCCCGTGCCGGCTTGGGTGAAGGTGCCGGATTCGTGGTGGGCTGGCTGTACTGGTACTTCTGGGTGTTGGTGGTTCCTGTGGAGGCGATCGCTGGGGCCAAGATCCTAAAGCTATGGATCCCCCTACCGTCGCTGCCCATCGGCATCGGCCTGATGACCGTGATGACTTGCGTGAATTTGATGTCCGCAAGGTCCTATGCCGAGTTCGAATTTTGGTTCGCCTCCATCAAGGTCGCGGCGATCTTGGTCTTCATCGCCATCGCGACCAGTTACGCGTTTGGTTGGACTGCCCCGCACGGATCGACGTTCGGCAATCTGGTCGACTATGGCGGCTTTACGCCGCACGGTTGGATTGCGGTGCTCGCGGCGGTGCCCACGGTTTTCTTCGCCATGACCGGCGCAGAAATCACCACCATCGCAGCCGCGGAATCCGCGCAGCCCGGCCGCGCGGTGGCCAGGATGAGTTCGGCGGTGATCGGGCGCATTCTGGTTTTCTACGTGATTTCGCTGTTCCTCATCGTCTCCGTCACCCCGTGGAACACCGTGCGCTCGGGCGAATCGCCGTTCACGCTGGCATTGAATACCATGCACGTGCCTTGGGCCGGCGGCATTATGACCGTCATCATTTTGACGGCCGTCCTGTCATGCATGAACTCTGCGTTCTACGTGAGCTCACGCGTACTGTTCATTCTCGCGGAGCGCGGCGATGCGCCGCAGTCGCTGGTCAAGCTCAACGCCCGCCGCGTACCGGTGGGCTCGGTGCTGATGGGTGCATTGGCGGGCTTTCTGGGAATCATTGCGGCCACCCAGGCGCCGCAGGTGGTTTTCGATTTTCTCGTGAGCTCATCCGGCGCACTGGTCGTGTTCATCTATATGGCCATCGCCGTGGCGCAAATAACCCTGCGTAAGCGCCGCGAACGCAATGGCGATCCCGCGCCCCCCGTGACCATGTGGCTGTTTCCCTGGCTGAGTTACGCCGCCATCGCGGCCATGGGCGCCGTATTGATCGCCATGGCCTTCACACCCGGTTTGCAGCAGGACTTCAATGCCAGTTGCATCACACTGGTCGTGGCGGTCGCGGCGTACCTGGTAGCCAAGCGGCTGCGCCGGCCCGCGCCCGCCGTAAGTATCAGCACGTAACCGCATCAGCTTTATGTAAAATTCTGCAGGATCTTCAGCTTCAAAGTAACTTTTACACTTGTCAAGTGATAAATGTTACACCGCCGATTACAAAGTGTACGCTGCTCATCCCGGTATTTTTGGCAGTATAACTCCTACCTCGCGGTGGCTCCGCGTAGGTGAAAAGGTTTAGGAGAATCTCGCGCCGGCAAGCCAGCCAACTCCCCCGCTGGTGCGATATCCCGGCGGCGTCGCCCCTCAAAAGGCGACGCCGTTTTTTATTGCCCACACATAGCTCCGGAAGATTCTTCGAAACCCCGTGATAGTGTATGGGTGTGGGGTGTTTCACTTGCCATCGTAGCCGCCATTCTGCCAACCGCCGCAGCGCGCCATGATTGCGCTGCTCCAGACCAAGGCGGCCGGTCTATGGACTCGCTCCCAGATCCGCAACAACGTCGTGGCGGGCGTCGTGGTCGGGGTCGTCGCCTTACCGCTGGCCATGGCATTCGCCATCGCGAGCGGGGCCCGCCCTGAACAGGGCCTGTACACTTCGATCGTCGCCGGCGTTCTTACGTCCCTCTTCGGCGGCACGCGTGTGCAGATTTCCGGCCCCACAGGCGCATTCATTGCCGTGCTCGCCATCATCACCGCGCAGCACGGGATTGCCGGCCTGCAGATTGCAACGCTGATGGCGGGCGTGATACTCGTGGCATTCGGTTTCGCGCGCTTGGGCGCGGTCATCAAATACATCCCGAATCCGGTCATCGTGGGTTTCACGGCGGGCATCGGGGTCATCATTTTCGTCGGGCAGTGGAAAGATTTCTTCGGTCTGTCGCCGGCGCCCGCGGGCCTGCATTTTCACGAAAAACTGTGGTCGCTCATCGAAGCGTTGCCATCGATCAGTCTCGCCACCACCGGCCTCGCGCTGCTGGCGCTCGCCATACTGACCGTCGGCGCGCGCTACCTCAAGCGGATCCCGGCGCCGCTGGTCGCATTGGTGGTTGCCACTCTCATCCAGACGCTGTTCCAGTTCAAGGGCGTGGCCACCATCGGCTCGGCATTCGGCGGCATTCCGCGAACGCTGCCTTCATTGTCCTTTCCCACGGTGACCATGGCCCAGGTATTTTCGTTGGTGGGTCCCGCATTCACCATCGCCCTTCTGGGTGCGATCGAATCGTTGCTGTCCGCCGTCGTGGCGGACGGCATGGCCGGTACTCGTCACGATTCCAATCAAGAGCTCATCGGTCAAGGAATCGCCAACATCGCGGCGCCGCTGTTCGGCGGGTTCGCCGCCACCGGAGCGATTGCGCGCACGGCCACCAACATCCGCAACGGCGCGACCAGCCCGCTCGCCGGCCTGGTACACTCGGGTGTTTTGATCCTGATCATTCTGCTTCTCGCACCGCTCGCCTCCACCATTCCGCTGTGTTGCCTGTCGGCCGTGCTCTTCGTGGTGTCATGGAACATGAGCGAATTGCCGCACGCGGTGCGGCTGGTCCGAACCGCGCCGAAAACCGATGTCGCGGTGCTATTGCTGACCTTTTTTCTCACGGTGTTCGTCGACCTCGTCGTCGCGGTCAATGTCGGCGTGATCGTGGCGGCACTGCTTTTCATGCGCCGCATGGCCGACTCGGTCAACGTGGAGCAGCAAGTGGACGCCACCGCGACATCATTCGACATCCTGGGGCCCAAACCGGACAGCGGCATCGTCATCTACAGCATCGAGGGACCGCTGTTTTTCGGCGCGGCCGAGAAGCTCGAGCGCACGCTTGCCCACATCCAACGTCCGGCGACCACGCTGGTCCTGCGCATGGGTAACGTGCCATTCATCGACGCCACCGGTATCGACGCAATCGAAGAGATGATCGCTGATTTCACGCGCCATGGCGCATCGGTACTTTTGGTCGAACTTCGACCGAACGTACGCTACAAACTCGAGCGCAGCGGGGTGATCGCGGGCGTCGGCGAGCAAAACGTGATCGATACCCTCGAGCACGCCTTGCAGATCATCAAACGGCACGACGCTCACGCGGTGTCGGCGGTGCCCGTCCAAACTTAATTTTATTCTCAGGAGTTCTCATGACCATCGAGCGAAAACATACGGGACCGCGAATGTCCCAACTCGTCATCCACGACAAAACCGTCTATCTCGCGGGACAAGTTGCCTCGGGTGCACCCGGCAAGAACGTCGCGGAACAAACCAAGGACATCCTCAAAACCATCGATGCGCTGCTGGCCGAGGCGAAGACCGACAAGAGCAGGCTGTTGAGCGCCACCATTTGGCTCACCGACATGTCGACCTTCGCGGAAATGAATACTGCCTGGGACGCCTGGGTGGTACCTGGCGCGACGCCGGCGCGCGCCACCGTCGTGAGTGCTCAGTTGGCCTCGCCGGAATTCGCGATCGAAATCGCGGTGATCGCCGCCCAACCGTAGCGCCCGCACACCGGCGTGGGCGATTACCGCTCGAACTTCGTGGAAAGAATGATCGACGACGTGGTTCGCTCCACTCCATCGAGCGCGCCGATCCGATCGATGACCTGGTCCATTTCGTTTACCGACGCGGTCATGGCAACCGCGATCAAGTCGACGTCGCCGCTGACCGAATGGAGTACCCGTACGTGCTCGATGGCGCGAAGCGCAGCGGTCACGGCCCGGGTTTCTTTCGGTCCGACCTTGATCATGACGTGCGCGCGCACTGCGCCCATGCCATGTTCGGGCGCCAGGCGCACGCCATAGCCCAGGATGACTCCCTGCTTTTCGAGCCGTTCGATGCGGCTTTGCACGCTGGTACGCGACCGGCCGACCAAGCGGGCTAGCTGCGCCGTTGATGCGCGCGCGTTCTCGCGCAGCGCGAGCAGCAACTTTTCGTCGATGACATCCATGGCAGTTCGCCCACTTTACCCTGCATAATGCCTAAGCGTACCGTAAAAACGTCTAAAATGGGCCTACCATTCGCAAGGGCGGTGGCTCAGAATAGGCGTCCAGTTGCGGAGCTCTTTCATGAAAGACATCGTTGTCGTCGGCGCGGGCAAAATCGGTTCGATGATCGCAGAACTCCTGGTCGGATCCGGCGATTACGCGGTGACCGTGGTTGACCGCTCTCAACGGCAACTCGATCGTCTCGAGACCGCGGTGGCAATCACCAAAATCGCCGCCGATATCACTCACGGTGACACCCTAAGGAAAATCCTGGTGGGCAAGTTCGCCGTACTCTCCGCGGCGCCCTACCACGCCACCCGGCTGATCGCCGAAGCCGCCAAAGCGGTCGGCGCTCACTATTTGGATTTGACCGAGGACGTCGCAAGCACCCGGGTGGTGAAGCAACTTGCCGCGGGCGCGCGCACCGCGTTCATCCCGCAGTGTGGTCTTGCTCCCGGCTTCATCACCATCGTTGCCAGCGACTTGGCCTCGCGCTTCGATGAGCTGCAGGACGTGCGCATGCGTGTCGGCGCATTGCCGAAGTTTCCTTCGAACGCGCTCAACTACAATCTCACCTGGAGCACGGACGGCGTCATCAACGAGTACTGCGAACCCTGCGAAGCCATCGTCAACGGCCAATTGCGCGAGACTCAGCCGCTCGAGGAGCTCGAGGAGTTTTCCCTGGACGGCGTCCTCTACGAAGCCTTCAACACCTCCGGTGGTCTAGGCACCCTGTGTGAGACCCTGGCGGGCAAAGTACGCAATCTCAACTACCGCACCATTCGCTACCCCGGCCACGCGGCCATCATGAAGGCGCTGTTGAACGATCTGCGCCTGCGCGATCGGCGCGATTTGCTCAAAGATATCTTGGAGAACTCCGTACCGATCACGCTGCAGGACGTGGTCATCGTGTTCGTCACCGTCAGCGGCCTGCGCGGCGGACAGCTCGTTCAAGAGACGTATGCGAACAAGATCTATGCCGCCCCCTTGGGCGGTCGTGTGCGCAGCGCCATCCAAATCACCACCGCCGGCGGCATCTGCGCCGTGCTCGACATGTTGAGCGCCGGCGATCTGCCCCAATCGGGACTCATCAAACAGGAAGAGATCAAATTGCAGCCCTTTCTCGCCAACCGATTTGGCCGCTGCTACGCGCTGGTTGAACCGGCAGCGGCCCACGCCGCCTGATCGTGATCGAGCGCGAGGACCAAGACGCGCTGTTGCAAATAGTCGGGCCCTCCGGCCTGCTCTTTGCACCAGAGGATAAATTGCGTTACGAAATCGCCGCGCGCTATGGCGGCGGCAAAGCGGCGATCGTCGTGCGGCCTGCCGACACGGAACAAGTCTCCGCCGTGCTGCGGCACTGTGTGCGACGCCGGCTTCCTTTCACGCCCCAATCGGGCAACACCGGTCTGGTGTTGGGCTCGACGCCCGATGACAGCGGCCGGCAAATCGTGCTGTCGCTCGATCGGCTGCGGGGTCCGCCGCATGTCGAGGTGGATGACCGTACGGCGACGGTTGCGGCGGGCGTGCGGCTTTCAGCCTTGAATGCGGCGCTCGAGCCGCACAACCTGTTTCTTCCCATCGACGTGAGTTCAGACCCCATGATCGGCGGCATGGTGGCGACCAATACCGGCGGCGCGCGCTATCTGCGCTACGGCGACATGCGCCGCCATGTGCTGGGACTGGAGGTGGTATTGCCGGACGACGCCGGCACCGTCCTCAAGCTGTCGAGAGGCTTGCGCAAGGACAATGCAAATCTGAGTTTGCACCAGCTGTTCATCGGCAGCTGCGGTGCCTTCGGCATCATCACGGCAGCCACCCTGGAAGTGCATCCACGACCCCGGCAGTCCGCCGTTGCCTTGCTCGTTCCGCGCGACGAGGACGCCGTGTTCGATCTGTTGACGGCATTCGAAGCCGAGGCCGGTGAATTCCTGACCGCTTTCGAGGGAATGTCCGAGGCAGCCATGCGCCATGCGATTGCGCACGTCCCCGGGCTGCGCAATCCGTTTCCCGAGGGCCTGCCCGCCTATGCCATTCTGGTCGAGCTGACGTCCACGGCGGGGCATCGGCCGGGCGAAGCCACCCTCGATAGCGTGCTCGAGGCCGTGGTGACCCAACTGGCCGAGAGGCCGTCGGCGCCCTTGAGCGATGTACGCTTCGGCCAGCCCGAACGGTTGTGGGCGCTGCGCCATTCGCTTTCCGAGGGCTTGCGAGCCGTCGGCGACGTAGTGGGATTCGACCTGTCGCTGCACCGCAGCGAGGTCATGCCGTTCCGCCGGGTTGCTATTGCCCAGCTCGCCGCCATATTCCCAGAGTACGAGGTATGCGATTTTGGACATATTGCCGACGGGGGTGTGCACTTCAACCTGGTACGGCGCCGCGGCACAGACTATGATCCGGCCCGCGTAACGGCCTTACGTGACCACGTGCTGGATCTGGCTGTCCGAGATTTTGGGGCTAGCTTTAGCGGCGAGCACGGCATTGGCCGCGCCAACCAGGCGGCCTATGATCAGTTCACGCCGGCTCTGGTACAGCACTATTCGGCGGCGATTGCCGCGGTTTTTGCACGAATGCCGGCTGCTGCGGTCCGCTTTGGCCCGGCAGGTTCGTGAGGAGAGATAGCTAAATGAATGACCCGCATCTGTCGCAATTGGTTCGCCTGATCGCCGGCGACAAGGCGGCGGAGGACATTCTCGGAACGTTGCAGATCGACCGGGCGTTCCTGTTGGAAAGCGCCGGCGCCGTGTCGCGCGGCGTTTTCGCCATGGCGCTCAATGCAATATTGTTCTATGACTTGCTGAGCCGCGTGCCCACGGGCGCGGCCTACGTCGCCGACCGCCGCCGTCAGCGCGAACGCATCGTCTTCGATCATGGCGCCCTGCGAACCGTTCGGTTCGCCTCGAAAGCCACTGGCGCGTTGCCTGCCGGCGTCGAATCCCTCTCCCGCATCTTGGAGCCGCTCGGATATCACGTGACCGGTCAATATCCGCTCGCGCAATTGCGCATGACCGGTCACGGGTTTGCGCATCGCGAATTCCCGGAGACGCTGCCGCAGTTCTTCGTCAGCGAGGTGCACGTCGATCAATTCTCGAAACAATTCCAGGCCGCTGCGGAACGCGTATTCGGCAACAGCCGCGATCCCTTGACCGCGACCACGCGGGCGGCGCTTGCGGAGTTCGCCGGACACGGACGCTGCGAGATGAAACTTGCCGCACCGGCGCTGCGCGAAATCGTCAGTGCCTTCGGTCGCTGGCATGACATGCCCACCTTAGCCGACTACCGGCTTTTGTTGGCCGAATCGGCCGAATGCGCCTGGATTGCCACCGAGGGTTCGGCGTTCAACCACGCCACCGATCGAGTCGCCGATGTCGCCATGACGGCGTGCGCTCAACGTTCTCTGGGTCGGCCGGTGAAAGCGGTCGTCGAGACGTCGGCCTCCGGCACGGTGCGCCAAACGGCGTTCAGAGCCGATCCCGTGCAGCGGTCGTTCCGCGCCGAGGATGGATCGGAAATTGAAATGACCGTCCCGGGTTCGTTTTACGAGTTCATATCGCGAGACGTGGTGACCGGGTCCGACGGCAAAAAACGTTTGGACCTGCGCTTCGACAACGGTAATGCGCAGGGCATTTTCAAGATGACGGCGGCCGGCTGATCACACTGTCGCGCGCGACATACGTGATACGGCTCTCGGCATCGATGAGCCCGTGCCCGATCAGCCACTGCCGAGCATCTTCGGCGTCCTCGGCAAACCAGGCCGCGGCACTTCCGAGACGAAACGTATATCCCCACTCATCCATGTCGCGGCACATTCGCGCGCGTCCGACGTTCGATAGAGTGGACGCCAGGAGAATTTGCAGATAACACACGGCATTTTCTTCGGCATCGTCGCCGCCGGCATCGGTATCCAATCCGGCCCGCCGCTCCGCTGTCATGCAAATGAAGTGCGCGCCTTCATGGAGCACCGAATGCACCGGCGTATCGAGTCGCCCGTAAATCTTCGAGCCGATCAATCCGGCTTCACGCTCGCCCCAGAACGAACCCGGAATCACTTCCTCGGGCGCCACCAGGGTCAATTCCAACCCATATCGGTCCAAAAGCAATTCCAGATCCAGCCTACCGATGGCGTTGACGAGCAGCACGTCAATTTCCGCACATGCCACGGCTACTTCAAGCTCGTCAGCTGGCGCATGGCGATGGCCACCAGATCGCGCGCCATTTGTCGGCGCAAAATATCCGACTCGTGTTCTTTCGCGAGCAGTTCGTTCTCGACGAAGCTATAGTCCTTCGACAAATTGATGGTCTGCGGTTTCAGCAGCTCCTTGTCGGGTCCCTGGACCGCAAACGTCACCGTATAGGTCAACTCGTATTCCGTCGGAATGTTGCGCGCCGATACCGACAGCGTGCGCTGTTCGACCAAGTCCTTGGTCACTTCGATGGTTGCGGTGGACTTTTCACGGATATCCTGGACCAGCGCACCCGCGCTTTTCAGCTGATGTTCGAACTCGCGCGCGAAGTCGGTGTAGGGATCCTTCACCGACAGATAGGGCCGCGCCAGAATTCCAGGCAGTGGATCGCTGCCGGCGAGTCGGAAACCGCAGGCGCTCAGCGCCCAGATCGCGCAGCACAGGGCACCGCAAACTCTCACGAATTTCATGACTGACCCTAGACGACGACGTTGACCAGCTTGCCCGGCACTACCACGACTTTACGAATCGTCGCGGAGCCTACGAATTTCTGCACATGGGTATCCGCCAGCGCCGCTTCGCGCACTGTAGTCTCATTTGCATCGACCGCAACCGTAATCCGCGCGCGGAGTTTCCCGTTCACCTGTACCACGAGATCGATGGTCGACTGTTCCAGCGCGGCAGCATCGACGACCGCCCACGGCTCGTCGATCAGCGCCGTGGCGTGTCCCAGTTCACGCCACAGGGCATGGGTGACGTGCGGGATGATGGGCGACAACACCAACACGGCAATGTCGAGAGCCTCCTGCATCACACTTCGATCCTGCGGCATGCTCTGCGGGTACTTGCCCAGCGCATTCAAGAGTTCCATGACCGCGGCAATCGCCGTATTGAAAGTCCGCCGGCGGCCGATATCGTCGGTGACCTTCGCCAGCGTCTGATGTGCCTGCCGGCGAATGGTCCGCTGGGCATCGTTCAATCCGGTCTTTTGGAGCGGCTCGACCCCACCCGCCGCCACATGTTCATGTACGGCCTTCCACAGACGCTTGATGAAACGATAAGCGCCCTGCACGCCTTCATCCGACCATTCCAACGTCTGCTCGGGCGGCGCCGCGAACATGGTGAACAAGCGTGCCGTATCCGCGCCGAATGCGTCGACCAGTGCCTGAGGGTCAACACCATTGTTCTTCGACTTCGACATGGTGACCACGCCGCCGGACTCCACTTCCGTGCCGTCGGTGCGCAGCACGGCAATGCGGCGCGCCGTGCTCTTATCGACTTTGATCTCGACGTCGACCGGATTGAAATATTCGATGCGCCCGGCTTCCGGCTTGCGGAAGAACACTTCGTTCAGCACCATGCCCTGCGTGAACAGGTTCGCAAAGGGCTCCTTGAAATTTATCGTGCCCAGTTCGTTCACCACACGCGTCCAAAAGCGCGCATACAGCAAGTGCAGAATGGCATGCTCGATGCCCCCGATGTATTGATCCACCGGCAGCCAATACTGCACGCGTGAGTCGAGCATGGCACGGTTGTTGTCGCTGCACGCAAACCGCAGGAAATACCAGGAAGAATCCACGAAGGTATCCATGGTGTCGGTTTCGCGCCGCCCCGCGCCGCCGCAGCGAGGACATGCGGCGTTCAGGAATCTCTCATCCTTGAGCAGCGGGTTGCCGCTGCCGTCCGGTACGAGATCTTCGGGCAACAACACCGGCAGATCGGCATCGGGCACCGGCACGGTGCCGCAGCTTGGGCAATGAATGACGGGGATGGGACAGCCCCAATAGCGCTGGCGCGAAATCCCCCAGTCGCGAAGCCGCCATGTGGTCTGCTTTTCGCCCAGACCCAGCTTGTGCAGGTCGCCGGCAACCGCATCGGTGGCGGCTTGGAAGTCCAATCCGTCATAGGCTCCCGAGTTGATGCAGCGGCCATGGTCGCTGTACCACGGCGCCCAGGCATCGAGAGAATAGACGTGGTCCCGGACCTCGATGACGGGTTTGATCGTCAACCCGTATTTCTTGGCAAATTCGAAATCACGCTCATCGTGCGCGGGCACACCCATGACGGCGCCTTCACCGTAGGTCATGAGCACATAGTTACCCACCCACACCGGCACCGCGTCACCGGTCAGCGGATGACGAACGTTCAACCCCGTCGGCATTCCCTTCTTTTCTTGGGTCGCAAGTTCCGCTTCGCCGGCCGGACCCTTGTTGCACTCCTCGATGAACGAAGCCAGTTTGGAGTTGCCCTGCGCCGCGTAGGCAGCCAAGGGGTGCTCCGCCGCCACCGCGCAAAACGTGACGCCCATGATGGTGTCCGCGCGGGTGGTAAAGGCGTGCATCACGCCCTTCTCGGTCCCGATGTCGTAGGGAAATCCGATGCGCACGCCTTGGCTCTTGCCGATCCAGTTGGCCTGCATGGCTCGCACGCGCTCGGGCCATGCGTGCATGTCGCTCAAGGCACCGAGCAGATCGTCGGCGTAGGCCGTGATCTTCAAGTAGTACATCGGGATTTCGCGTTTCTCGACCTCCGCGCCGGTGCGCCAGCCGCGGCCATCGATCACCTGCTCATTGGCTAGCACGGTCTTGTCGATGGGGTCCCAATTCACAACGCCCGTCTTCTGATAGGCGATTCCCTTTTCCAGCATGCGCAGGAACAGCCACTGGTTCCAGCGGTAATACTGAGGGTCGCAGGTCGCCAGTTCGCGGCTCCAATCCAGGGCGAACCCCAACGATTTGAGCTGCTTTTTCATATAGGCAATATTGTCGAAGGTCCACTTCGCGGGCGGTACGCCATTCGCCATGGCCGCATTTTCCGCCGGCAGTCCAAAGGCGTCCCAGCCCATGGGCTGGAGCACATTCTTGCCGTTCATGCGCATGAAGCGGCTCAACACATCGCCGATGGTGTAGTTGCGCACATGGCCCATGTGCAGGCGACCGCTCGGATAGGGGAACATCGACAGGCAGTAATACTTGTCGCGAGCGCTGTCTTCTTTTGCCTCGAAACAGCGCTGATTGTCCCAATAATGCTGTGCCTCCGCCTCGACGGCGGCGGGCTCGTATCTTTCTTGCATGGTTGGTCGAGAGAATACCCGAGATGCCGCGCTGCCGCGAACTGCCGTAAGCTTGCCGGCCACCATGGATGCATCCAATCGATATATCGGGTTTGGGCTGGTCACCGTCAGCGGGTGTCTGTGGTTTTTGGCGTGTACGCCATTCGACTGGTCGGCTTTGGCCTGGGTTGCCGCGATTCCCATGCTGTTTGCCATCGATCGGGCGCCTACCCTGAAGTGGGCGCTGGTGTTGGGGTGGTGGGCCGGCGTGGTGGAAACGGCGGGCGGATTCTACTGGCTGATCGATTTGATGCAGCGCTTCGCCGACTTTCCGTGGCTGGGGGCCGCGCTGGTCTTCTTGTTGTTCTGCGCTACTCGCGCCCTGATTTTCTTGCTCTTCACGGGTATTGTGTGCGCCATGCGCCGCGGCGGCACAGGCCGCAGCCGCGCACGCGATAGCCGGCCCGTACCCATGACCCTGGCAGCACCGCTGGTCATGGCGATCTGTGAGTTCATCGTGCCGCAGTTGTTTCCTTGCGGCCAATGGATCACACAGGCATGGCATCCCCTCGTGATCCAGATCACCGAGCTCACCGGACCGCTCGGCGTCACCGCACTGCTCATGCTGGTCAACGGCGCGCTCTACGATCTGCTGGTCAAAGATCCTGCGGCACGCAGTTCCGCCGTCGTCGCCGCAGCCGTGCTTGCGGCCGCACTGCTCTTCGGCGTGATCCGCATGCGACAGGTGGATGAGCTCATCGCGCACGCGCCTCGGCTCAATATCGGATTGGTTCAGCCCAACTTCGCATACACCATGGATGGCGAGTTCTCGCGCGCAGAAGCGCTGCGCGAGCTGGCAGCGCTGCAAGCGCAATCGCGCCGTCTCGAACAGGCCGGCGCGCAGTTGATGGTCTGGAGCGAGGGAAGCTACCCCGTGGCCCTCCCGCGGAATTTCAGCGCCGACTTTGCGCCCGAGTCGTTGGCAATGATTCGCCGCGGCTTCGCCACGCCCCTGGTGATGGGTGCCAACACCATCGACTCCGAGCGAGGCGACGCCTTCAACTCTGCGCTGCTGCTCGACGGAAACGGCGCGGCGGTGGGTCGCTACGATAAAGTGCGGCTGTTGGCTTTCGGCGAATACATGCCGTTGATCGATGAATTCCCCTGGTTGAAACAGCTGCTTCCGGCCGGCGCCGGAGGATTCAAGGCAGGCTCGGGGCCCGGCGTGATGTCGCTCGAAGGGCCCAACGGGAAGTCTTGGCGCCTCGGTCCCGTCATCTGCTACGAAGATCTGCTGCCGGGATTCCTGCGCGGTGTCGGCGCGCTACACCCCGACCTACTCGTCAACCTGACCAGTGATTCGTGGTTCGGCGCGCGCACTGAACCCTGGGAACACCTCGCGCTATCCGTGTTCGCCACCATCGAGTTGCGAGTGGCGCTGGTCCGATCCGTGAATTCTGGAATCTCCGCGCTGGTCGATCCGAACGGCCGACTTGTCGAGAAAACCTACGCAGACGATCCGTACCGCGAGCCTCGGCCGTCCGATGGCATGGTGGTGTCCGCGCCAAAGATGTCAGGGGGTCACACGCTCTTCGTGGCGTGGGGTAACTGGTTTCCGTCTCTGTGCATGCTCGCCACGGTCGTGATTATATTCATCCGCAGGCGCTCGAGCACGCCGCCCTAGTCGGCGCTGCGCCTCGCCCTAGGGCAGCAACTTATCCAACACCGGCAGAGGCACGGCACCCTGCCGCAACGCGCTTTCGTGGAATTCCTTGAGGCTGAATGCGGCGCCGTGCTTGGACTCATAATGCTCGCGTACGGCGAGCCAGCCCTTGTATCCGGCGTAATAGGTCGGCAATTGGCAGGACGACAGCTTGGCGCGCTGCAGCTTCGCGGTGGCTTCTTCCGTTTCCTGGTAGGTATTCTTGGTCATCAAATCGAGCGCTTCCTGGTCGGTCATACCCATGGTCTGCAGACGCACATCCAAAATTGTGTTCGCCAAAACTCGCAACAATTGCTTTTGCAGCGTGAGCCGATACCCCGGCGTATCGCCCAGGTACCCTTGGTCGGCCATGAGTTGCTGGGAGTAGACCGCCCAACCCTCGACGTACGGACCGTTGCCGTAGATATTGCGCAGCAAGCGGCGCGACCGCGGCTGCACTTCGTTCGCATACTCCCCTTGCACATAGTGACCCGGCATTGCCTCATGCACGGTCAGGTGCTGCATCCCCGACTCGTTGTATTCGCGCAGCTTCGAGTCGATGCGCGTCTGCGGCCACGTGTTTGGAATCGGCGTCACCCAAAAGAAGGCCCCCAACTTCGGCTCCAAGGCCGGCGCCGAATTGAAGCCGCCGACGCTGTATATGCCCCGCATGAACACCGGCGTCTCGATGACCTCCAAATTCGCGTTGGGCGGCAGCGTCAATAAATCCTTGGATTTGACGAAGGCTGTGGCAGCGACCAGCGCCTGTTTGGCCGACGGAATGTAGCTCGCAACCGTGGCATGCTGGAGCGCCACATCCGCCAACGCCTGTTCCGCGGTCTTGGGCGCCGCGAGCCGCGCGATCTCGGCGCGCGCTTTGACCAGGTCCGCCTCCGCTTCGGCCAGCAATGCGTCGGGGGTCTTGCCGGTCGCCAACACCAAACGAAACTTTTTGGCGTAGCGCTCCTTCCCCAACCGCCAGTCCGCTGTTTTCGCCGCCAGAGTGACTTCCAGCCATTGGTTGAAACCGTGCAGCGCCGCGATGGCCGTTGCTGCGGCTTGGTCGTACCGCTTGCGCTCCTCAAGCGGACATGCTGCGCGCAAGAGGGTGTCGATCAGATCGATGTTGCCCGTGTTCTCCTCGCGTGCGACGCGATTCCATATCTCGGGAGAGTCCTGCAAGTTCGTCTCTGCCTGCCGGACCAGCTCCGGAATCTTGTTCATGCGATTGATGATGTGTCGGTACCGTTCCGGAGCCGGCGCATAGCGCAGCACGTAAGGTGAATAAAGCGCGTTACCCAACAGTTCGACGTAGGTGGTGGGATTGTGGCGGTAGCTCTGGATCTCATCGAGTTCCAGCCGCGAGGCCCCGAGAGCATCGCGTATGATATCGATATCGGCGCGCTGCTCCGCGTCGAGCGACGCGCCATCGAGTCGGGCGATCCGCGTCTCGATGTCATGCACCAAGCCGCGCGAGGCCGCGATCCCCGCCGGGCTGAAATCATCCAGAACATCATCGAGCGATGCGCCGTGATGCACATGGTAGCCAAAACCGGTCGCAGTCGCCGGCGCCAGTGCCAATGTACCGAAGACGAAATCATCCACCAACCGCTCGAACTGACCATCCGTCGATGCCGCCCAGGCGCTGGGACAGCAGAGGACACCCGCAAGCAAACACGCAAAGCTAAGGCGCTGAATATTGTTCATCGCCTATCTTCTGGTAACCGCGCGCCTTCGTCCAGCCAAGGGTCGCCCCGCTCGTTACACGCGCAGGAGCGGCTGGACGCTCACCATTCTTTATTCTTTAGGATTGTTTTGAGGCGCCGTGTACATGGATCCCGAGGCAGGCATCGCGCAAATACACATGAAAACCCCACAAAATGGCAGAGAAAACGCACTAGATTGCTGCGGTGCCCGATGGATTTTAAGGGTGATTTTTGAGTATCATACTGTATATAACACCAGGTCACTTGGCTCTTAGGAGCTAAGTGGATACCGCTTATTTCCCTGCTCATCCCCAATGGAGGCACCTATGGATGGCTCAACCCCGGCCCCCGCGACGCTCTATTCGGACCTGACGCGGGACGAACTCGAAGCGCAAATCACGGAACTCGCCGGCCAGCTGAATGCCGCGAATTACCGTTGGCTCACCCTAATCGCCGAGTTCGATCGCCGGCAAGGCTGGGCGGATGGCAGTCTCCACTCCTGTGCACACTGGCTGAATTTCAAAGTCGGCCTGAACCTCGGCGCGGCGCGGGAAAAGGTGCGCGTAGCGCATGCGCTCGCCGGAGTGCCGAAGATCGCCGCCGCCATGGCGCGCGGTGAACTGAGCTACTCCAAAGTGCGTGCGCTCACGCGGGTGGCCACCGCAGCCACCGAGGACAGCTTGCTGATGATCGCGCTGCACGGGACCGCCTATCACGTGGAGAACACGGTGCGCTATTTCGGGCGGGCTCTGCAGGCCGGAGAGCTCTCTCGGGAAGCGCAGCAGCAGGCGAGCCGAACGGTGAACTACTGGTACGACAATGACGGCAGCCTGGTCCTGAAGGCGCGGTTGCCGGCGCTGGCGGGAGCGATGCTGGTCAAAGCGCTGGAGGCGGCGATGCCGGCGGTGGCGGCAACGACGGTGAATGTGGTACGGGCCGAAGAGCGGCGCCTCACCTACCACACGCGCCGCGCCGATGCGCTCGCGCAGGTGGCCGAGAGCTACCTGCAACAAGAATCGACGTCGATGAGCACCGCGGATCGCTACCAAGTGGTGGTGCACGTTGATGCGGAGACGCTCAAAGATCAAACCGACGGACGCTGCCACATTGACCACGGCCCCCCGCTGCCCGCCGAGACGGTGCGCCGTCTGACCTGCGATGCCAGCGTGGTGCGGATCATCGAGACCGAGCAAGGCGAACCCCTCGATGTGGGGCGCAAGACCCGCACCATTCCGCCGGCGATCCGCCGTGCGCTCAACAGCCGCGATCCGGGATGCTGTTTTCCCGGCTGCACCCATCGGCGCTATCTCGATGCCCATCACATCGAGCACTGGGCCGACGGCGGGCAGACCAAGCTCGCCAATCTGGTCAGCCTGTGTCGCACCCATCACCGGCTGGTGCATGAAGGCGGCATCGCGATCGAGGTTCGCGCCGGCGGCGGCTGGCGGTTTCGACGGCCCGATGGACGGGAGTTCGAGATCCTCTACCGCGAGCCGGCACCGATCCACGAATGGACGGCGCTGAAGCAAACGCATGCCGCCAACGGCCTTCACATCAACCGCGACACCGCCGCCACCCGCTGGAGAGGCGAGCGCATGGATTACGAGCTCGGCGTCTGGACCCTCTGTACTCAGGAACAGCGCGCCCGCCGCTCGAGCCAGCCCACCGACACCGATAACGATAACGACTGCCACACCGTTAGCGATAACGACACGGCCGGCGTCAGCGACAGCGTGAGCGACTGGCGCGACGTTTCCGCGGAAACGCCGTGAGTACACAGGGGCGACCGACCAATGACCGTGAATGAGCGCTTGATTAATAGCTGACATTCGCATCAGTCCGATGTGCTGTCACAAACTGAAAACAAGCCCACGAAACGCGCTTTCCTTCCGGAACCCTAGCGAAGCTCCTTGCGCACGACGAGCTTCAGTCCAGACCACACGTCGGTGACTGCACAGACTTTGACGTCAACGAAACCGAGCGGCAGCGCCAGCTCGCGAATCACATCCTCGGTGATCGTCGTGGGCACCTTGGATGATTTCTTCGGCCACGACACCCAGACGATCGCCTGAGGCGCTAGTGTCTTGCGCAGCGTGACCAAGAACGTCTTGAGCACCTCGCGCTGTGTCTCAAACACATGAACGATATTCGTCGAGGTCGTCCTGACTGCCTCGAATCGAACGTCCGCCGGCAGAGGTTTCAGGAGATTGCGATAGTCCGGCGGCGCGCCAATCGTATGAACGACACAGCCTTCCTTGATGCCGAGTTTCTTGACTAGCGGCGTGCCTGAGTACCCTGCCATCGTGTGCGCTCCTAGTGCCGGGACAGAGTATCGCACGAGCCGTGCATTTGGTTTGACGAATACCACGCGGTCCGGCGGTCAACCCTGTGTGCACATCATCGATCTCGCCACGCTGACGACTCACCGTGTTTCGCCCCAGCATTTTCCGAAGGTGGCTCGTTCACCGCTGCATACGCCAGCGACGGCAGCGTCCTCGTGTCGACAATCATTGACTTTAAATCAACCACCCAAGAGCGGCCGTTCGATACACGCTCGTTGAGATCATTTAACATTGAAAAATAAGTATTGTGAGTGGGCAACACGACTGAAAGCAGGTCGCGAATGGGATAATATTCACGGCGGAAAATGTGCTCTGACCAGGGAGTGGAATTCTGTGCTTGCTCGGCGAAACATTGTTCTTATGGGTTTCTTTTCAGCTTTTTTGATTTCGTGTGGCGGCGGAGGCGGAGGAAGCAACCCCAATCCTGCCTCATCGGGCCTTAAGATTTTTGCTTCAAGCCGTGTTCACAACGGAGATTTCCTCGGGGATACGGGTTTGACGGGACAAACAGCGATGGAAAAGGCCGATAATTTTTGCCAGACCGACCCCGCCAAGCCAGATTCCGCAACGTATAAAGCGATGCTCGTGGACGGCATGACGCGAGACGCATTGGTACCGCTTGATTGGGTTCTCAAGCCGAATACCGCTTACTACCAAGCACAAGGAAATGTGCGGATCATGACGACCACTTCCACTGCTATTTTCCCGACGAACCTTGAGCACGATATTCACGACAGCTTCGGTACCAGCTCCGACCCTAACAATCCGGCCCCCACGTCGACGGTGTGGACCGGCTTCATTGATGGATATTCTTTTACTGCCAACACTCAGACGTGTAGCGGCTGGACTTATCGGGACAATGGGCAAGATTCGCCGTATGGGATTTCTTACGGCACGGACGGAACTGAGCTCTACACAAATGGTGGACAGGTGTGCTCGCTTGAGAGTCGCGTGTATTGCGTGCAGCAATAAGTCGCCACGTAACCCGAAAGAGGACGTTGACCTCCGCCGCAGTGGGTCGATCCCGATCAGCGGGCAATCGTAGATCAAGGAACGGGAAACATGATCACGTCGCAATCGCTGCCGCTTTCATCCACCTCCTTGCTGATTGGGCTAGCGGCAATTCTGTGTACCGGATGCGCTAGCGGCGAGGTTCGGCAACAAGCAGCTTACGACCGTAAGATCCAGCGCACTGAGCAGTTATTGATCGCATCGGGGGATGCCGATTCCCTTGCGGCGGCGGCAATGCTGAGCATTGGGCCGAAGGTTAAGCCGGTGCAGCGCTTGACGTTGATCGCGCGAGCCGTCGCGGAAGCCCCGGAACGTCCTGACTTAGTCTGGCTAAACGTTCGGCTATGCGCTCAAGTTGAGGGTTGTGACTCTGAGCCGCTGGAGGCGCGACTACGTGCATTGGATCCGGACAATGGCGCCGCCTGGTCCGACTCGATCGGTCGGGCCGGAAAACGCAATGATGTGGTCGCGGTGCGCAAGGACCTGGAGGGCATCGCAACGTCGACACGGTTCGACACGTATTGGAATGCAACGATCGTTCACGTCGCAAACGCAATTCTTAGAACCCATACGATGGATTTACCTACGGCGTTAGTTGCCACCATTGGCATGGCGTCGGCAATGACCATTCCGGCCTATCAGACGATCGTGAGCGCGTGCAAGGGGGATCCCTTGAAGGATCCGAGTGTGCTCAATACCTGCCGTCAAGTGTCATCCGTCATGCGCGGCGGGGATACCTACTTGACCGAAATGATCGGTGTCGCCATCGCGAAGCGGGCGTGGCCGGAAGGGAGTGCAGAGTACGTCGAAGCCGTCAGCGCCAAACGCGTGGCTCATTATCAAATGGATACAGATGGGAAAATTGGTCTCCATCACTTTTTGAATTCTCAATATGCAGCGAAGCGGCTACAACTGATGACGGAAAAAAAGACGGAGCAGGAGGTTAATTTGGCGGAAATCTTGAACGCCAAGCTGAATCCAAATCCCCCTTCTGACTGGACCGACAGATGGGGCGGATCCTAGGGCGCGGACCGCGCCGTATCAGTGTGAATGCGCCGAAAGCGGACGCTGGCCACAGGCCGCAGAGGGTCGAGGCGCCCCCCAAGAATGCCTACCTCATCGCGACTTATGGAAACAGCGATTGCTCGTCCATCAGCCGACTCCCCAAGTCTTGCCAAGCCAGCCCGTCTGCCAACCTAAACAATCGGCGGGGCACGGGTGCTCCGAGCGCCCCCGCCGGCCGGAAAACTCAACGCCCGAATAGATCGGGGCGCTCTTTTTTCCCTCCCGCGCATTGAAAACCGAGCGCATCTAGTGGAGGATCGGCCCAATCCAGTCGGAATACGGAGATGCCGATGCTGCAGGGAATGACCGCGACTTCATTCATCGATGAAACCCGCTCCGGACATGCTCGATGGGTGCGCGTTTCCCATTGGATCGTAGCCGCGAGTGTCCTGACGCTCGGGCTGACCGGCTTCATCATCCTGATGGCCCATCCTCGCCTCTATTGGGGCAATGTCGGCAACGACCTGACGCCAGCGCTCGTCGAGCTGCCGCTCGGTCGAAATCACTGGCACACAACTTGGGACACGCCCGTCCCGTTTTTCTCCGGCGCCGGCTCTCCTGTCACAGCCGTGCGAACCTACGACATCCTGAATGAAAACAGTTGGGGTCGAAGCCTGCACTTCCTCGCAGCCTGGCTTTTGGTGCTGTCCGCAGGCTTTTATGCATTGGCCTCGCTACTCACGGGTCATTTTCGGCGAGATCTATTACCGCGGTTGACCGACCTCAAGCCGCGCGCGCTGCTCCGGTCCCTATCCCACCGAACCCACCGGGCAGCGAGGCCAGGGCCTCCCTACAATGCGCTGCAGAAATGCGCCTACATAGGCGTGGTGTTCATTGCCTTGCCCGTGATGGCACTGACCGGCATGACCATGTCCCCCGCGATTGCAGCCGCGTATCCGTTTCTGTTGGACGTCTTTGGCGGATCGCAATCCGCTCGCACCCTTCACTTCGGGATGTTCTGTCTGCTGACGCTTTTTTTGGTGGGCCACGTCTTGATGGTGATTTTGTCCGGATTCAAACGCCAGCTCCGCGCGATGACCCTCGGAAGCCACCCATGAAGAACCAACCATTGATCACGAGTCGCCGCACGCTCATCACCGGGCTGGCCTCCCTCGGAGGCCTCATGGTGACGGGATGCTCCAAAGAACTCCCGCCGACCTACGGCAACATCCTGCGGATGGGAGACCTCCTTACGTACCAGGCGCATCGTCTCCTGCTGCCGGCCCGACGCATGGCCAAGGAATACGATCACCACGATATCTCATCGATGCCCGCCATCGGCACCACCGATCCCGCCGATCCCAAGCAAAGCGCGTTCAACGCCGACCTCGGCCCAACCTACGAGCGCCTGCGCAACGCCGGCTTTGCCGACTGGGGACTGTCTGTCGAAGGAAAAGTGGCCCGCCCCGGTGTGTATACGCTCGCTGACCTCAAGCGCTTTCCGTCGCGCACTCAAATCACGAAGCACACCTGCGAAGAAGGGTGGTCCTCAATAGCTGAATGGACCGGTGTCCCCTTGCGCCGGGTACTCGAATCAGCGGGCATCCTGACCACGGCCCGGTTCGTGAATTTCTACGCGTACGACGACTTAGCCGACGGCATCGACATGTTCGATGCCATGCACCCGCAAACCATCCTCGCCTACGGCATGAACGGCCGCGACCTGCCCGGCCCGCACGGCGCCCCGCTGCGGCTTCGAGTCGAAACCCAATTGGGTTACAAGAGCGTCAAGTTTCTACAGCGCATAGTCGTAAAGGACGAGTTCGACGATTTGGGCAAAATCGGTGACCTCCAAAACGGATGGTCTTGGTACGCAGGGATCTAAGCTCGGCCATCGGCTTCCATGAAATCACTGCGCCCCGAGGCTACTCGAAATGTATTTCGCCGCCTCGGATGGTCACTGGTGCGCCATATTTCCAGCTAAGATTTCTTTCCCCGTGTCCGATCTCCGCAGTGGAGACGACCGGAACGCCCAAAGGTTCGAGCAGGTCCAACAAGACCTCGTCGATAGTGAAACTAGCATCCTTCGGGGGCGGACAGCGAATGAACTGACCGAGAACAATAGCTTTCGCCTGTCCTAGAGCGCCACTCAGGCGCAGCTGCATCACGCTTCGATCCAGGCGGTAGATTGCCTCGCCGACATCTTCCAGTAAGACAATGCCCTGTTCGGAACTCATTGCCCATTCCGTACCCGCGAGGCTTGCCAATACGGTGAGATTGCCGCCAAGTAAATGGCCGTCAACATTTGTCGCGGGCCCGCACAGCTGTTCGATCTTGATACTCGCACAAGTGCCTTCCATCAACAGATTGCAAATCGAGGCTCGAGATTCATCGTCAATCCTCACGGCTAAGGAATGGATCATCGGCCCATGAATGAGATTCGTATGACCGCGAGCGTAAAGTGCCACCAGTAGGGCGGTCGCGTCCGATCCGCCAACGACGACGCGATCCTTCGGCATATCCATTGGTAAATTGGGAAGCGATTGAATACACCCGTATCCGCCCCGGGCCAACCAGACGGCATCCACACTTGGGTCAGTTAACGCCCATACCAGATCAGCGCTACGCGCGGCGATCGTGCCCGCTTGATATCGATGCCGGTCACGAAGGTGAAGCCCCTCTCGCACGTGAAAGCCCAACTGCCGGAGGAATGCGATGCCTCGGTCGAGATCCGCCGCATCCGGCGCACCCGCGGGCGCAATGATTGCAATGGTTGCATTTGTTTTTAGCATTCTGCTGACATCCGATCATGCAATCCCAATGGACGCTCTAGGGCGGGCTGGCATTTTCGGCTGCCGCGTCGTTAATATACCAGTGCGTTAGTGGACGATACTTGTCAGATTGATTCCCGGCGAGGTGCACATGCGTCCCTTTTTTCTAACGTCCCAGCGCCTTGGATTCAGCACATGGTCGCAGGACGACTTGCCTCTGGCGCTGGGTCTTTGGGGAGATCCGAACGTTACTCGCTTTACCGGAGGGCCGCTTACAGCGGCACAGGCGACCGAACGACTGTCGAGGGAGATAGGAAATCTTGAACGGTACAACATCCAGTACTGGCCGGTGTTCCTGAAAGAAACGGGCGAGCACGTCGGCAGCTGCGGGCTGCGGCCACGCAACGGTTCCAATGACGCGTACGAACTTGGATTCCATCTTCGCCGGGAATATTGGGGCCGCGGATTCGGTCGCGAAGCCGCGCAGGCTGCAATATTGCATTCGTTCACGACGCTCGGCGCCCGAGCGCTATATGCCGGTCATCATCCGCTCAACGACGCGTCGCGACGGTTGCTACAGAGCCTAGGCTTCCGCTACATCCACGACGAGTTCTATGCGCCAACGCAGTTGATGGAGCCCTGTTACCTGCTCACACCTGGTGAGCCTGGTGCGCCGAACCACCTCCGTACATAACGACACGCTTGAACCAGGCGAACTCGCTAGGATCGATCGCCGCCGGGACGCTTGTAGAACTGCACCGTGCCGCCACGAACGTAAGCTTGCGACGAACTCGCCATTTTCAGGTTGCGGTGAGCGACGAGCGTCGACTGCCGCCGACCCGGCAGCGTGAATTCCCGATTTTCTTTCCTACGCAGCGGCGCTTCGCCCCAATAGTTCTTGCTTGCGGGCAGCCAGCTCCCGGCCGATTTCTTCCAGATCCATTTTTGATTTCTTCGCTTCGGCGAACATCCCGGACGGCCGCTCCTCCTCCCTCACGTGGTGTTTGATCATCTCGGACAACACAGTGACTTTTGCGTCGAAATAGTCATCGTCCGGACTGGAAGCCTCGATTTCCACGATCAGTTTCTTGGCGCCATCGTGTTCCACGATGGCTTCGTGATGCATATCCTCGTCCTTGGTCGCCCGCAGGAAAGCCGGATAGAAAATCTCCTCTTCGATGGTGGTGTGCGCCTTTAACGCGTTGCAGATATTGGCGGCCAATGCCTGCTTCTTACTCGGCGATCTGGCGGATTTGAATTCCTCGAACCACTGTTCGACTTGTCGATGATCGGCCTTCAACAAGGCGATGGCGTCCGCCCGTGCGGCCTTTCTGGTGTTGTGCGATTTCGTGCTAGGCGAGGCGGCCATAAATGCTCCTGTGTAGGTGTTTTGTCGTGCGTTATTCCGTGTGCATAAAGTTGCATTGGCGGACACGCTTGCCTGTAGGCGGTGTTCCGCAAACCGTGTGAGAAGTCTCTGCTAAACGCAGCCTCGCAGCGGGAGCCGCACCGTGAAGCGCGTGCCGTTCGCGGACGTGGATGTCACCGAAATCCGGCCGCCATGCGCTTGAACGATTTGCGAGCAGATATAGAGACCGAGGCCGAGCCCATGTCGACTGGCGGACGTCGAATGACGCCAAAATGGCTCGAATATCTTGTCGAGGCTTTCGGCGGGAATGGGTTCCCCGTCATTCCACACGTCGAGAATCAGATCGGAGTCAGTGGTGGTGGCAGAAATCTCCACCGGACTTCGCGGCGAACCGTGGGTCAATGCATTGCCCAAGAGATTGGAGACGACTTGTTGCACCCTCGCGATGTCGCAGCGCACCGTCCGATCGACCTTGAAGTGGGCTCTGATTTCCCGTCCAGGCTGAGCATCTTGCAGCTCCTTGACCACCGCCGACAAGCTCGCTTCGACGCTGGCGGCTTCGTCCAATTGGATTCGGATACCGTCGCCGAGACGGCCCCGCGCGAAGTCGAGCACGTCATTGATCAAGGCTGACATTCTTCGAGCGTTGGTTTTGATGCGCGATGCGACGCTGAGCAGCGCGGGATCGGTGAGCTTTCGCTCGAGCAGATCGCCGCTGGCGTACACCGCCTGCAACGGGTTCCGCAGGTCGTGACCAAGAATGGCAATGAACTGTTCGCGCAACTCGCTGGTCGCCCGTTCGTCGAGCAGCGCCGCGCGTTCCTCCTCTCGCGCCAATTCGTTTTCCAGCTGCAGCGCGATAATTTCGGCGAAGCGTTGGAACATCGACACGATGCGGGGTTCCGATACGTTCGCGGGGACGCGGTCGATCGCACATAAATTTCCGAAGTAGCGGCCGTTCGCCAGGATAATGGGCACCGAAACATAGCTCTCGATGCCGTACAGCTTCGGCGTGTGATGCGTAAGGTAGCGAGGGTCTGTACTCGCGCGATCGATCACGATCGGCGCAGCGGCCGCGCGTGACTCAATGCAAAGCGTCGTGTTCACGTCCAGCTGGCCGCCGGGCTGCAAGCCGAAGCGGATGTCGTCGGCAACCGCGCACGCCGTCCAAGTCCGTTCCGTCACCCGTGCCACGGCCGCGAAGCCCATCCCGGTGGTTTCGCACAAAACTCGCAGCAATAGCGGTACCGCGCCGATTCGGCCGACCGCACGGATATCGCCTGCAATTTCTTCAGCCGTATCGCCCATGTCGGTTCACGTCGGCAATGGTGGAGTTGGGGGCCCATCCGCGCCGCCCGGCCAACGCTCCCATGCACGCCTCGGGCTAACACTCCCACGCCTCCCGGCGGCCTTGGTTTCTAATAAAATAATAATAATTACAATCACTTACCAAACGTCCCGAGCGCCCGCGCTTGCGCAGACGGCTGGAAGTGATGTGGCGCGGTCAGAGTAACCGAAGCATCAGTGACGCGCTATCGGCGGACGCCGCGGCCATTGTCGGACAACGCACTGTAATGGATAAAATTGTGCACTCGCGGCGGCCTACACGCACGATCGCGTGCGATCATTTGCCATATGGTGAGAAGCCGCCAAAGCCGAATCAAGAATTACTTTGCCGAGAACCGCCTGTTCGCGGTGCGAAGCATCGTCGCGGGACTGATCGCCGGCGTGATGCTGGCGCTCGTCGGCTCTCGGCTGTTCTATCTGCAGGTTTTGAAACACGAGTATTACTCGACCCTGTCGCAGGGCAATCGGATTCGCACCGAACCCATACCGCCGAGCCGGGGACTCATCTTGGATCGGCATGGGGTCGTCCTGGCCGACAACCTGCCGGCCTTCCAGATCGAACTGGTACGTGAACAAGTAGGCGACACCAAGTCGGTGGACGCGACCTTGGCCTCGCTCGTCAGCATCGGCTTGCTCCATCCCGAGGAGATCAGCAACATCAGGCGCACCGTACTCCTGCATAAAATGTACGAAAGCGTGCCCATCAAGCTGCAGCTGAACGAAGAGGAAATGGCGCTTTTCGCGGTGCATCGCTATCAGTTCTCGGGGGTGGACATTCGAACCCGGCTGGCCAGGCACTATCCCCTCGGGGAATCGGCGGTCCATGCCATCGGCTACGTCAGCGCCATCAACGAGCAGGACTTGAGACAGATTGACAGCGATGAATATGCAGGCACCAGCCTCATCGGTAAGTTGGGAGTCGAAGCCGCCTACGAACACCAGCTTCACGGTAAACGCGGCTCCCGCGAAATTCTCGTGAATGCCGCCGGCAGACCGGTCGACAAGCAGGGTGAATACACGCCCCATCTCGACGTTCGGCCGCCCATCGCCGGCGACGATTTGATCCTGGGGTTGGATATCCGGGTGCAGAAAGTTGCAGAGGATGCGCTGGCCGGCAAACGCGGTTCCGTGGTAGCGCTCGATCCGAAGACGGGCGATGTCATCGCGCTGGCAAGCCTGCCGGGATTCGACCCGAACGGTTTCGTACGGGGCCTGTCGGTTGCCGAATACGCCAAGCTGCGAGACAACATCGACATACCGCTGCTGAATCGGGCTTTGCGAGGTGCCTATCCTCCGGGGTCGACGGTCAAGCCGCTCTACGCCTTGGCCGCGCAGAAATATGGCATCTTCACACCTAGCCAGCCCGTGTACTGCAATGGAATTTTCACCCTGCCGGGCAGCATTCATCAATACCGCGACGACAAGAAGCACGGCTCACTGGACATGCGCCACGCCATCTCGGAATCCTGCGACGTCTATTTCTACAGAGTCGCCGAGCGGCTCGGCATCGACCGTATGGCCCCCTTCATGAAGGCTTTCGGCTACGGCGAATTGACCGGCATCGATATTCCGGGCGAGAAAGCCGGGCTGTATGCGTCGCCCGAATGGAAGCACCGCGCGTTCAAGCGGGCCGCCGATCAAGTGTGGTTCCCCGGCGAGACCATCAGCATGGGCATCGGCCAAGGTGCGATTACGGTCACCCCCTTGCAGCAGGCTCACTTCGCCGCCGAAATTGCCGAACGGGGTCAGGTGATTGCTACGCCGCGGCTGGTATCGGCAATACGCACCGCGGGGTCGACTACCATCGTCCCCAGAAATCCGCGAACCACGGAGCCAATCAACATCGCCACCCAGGAACAGTGGGATGTGGTTTACGACGGCATGGTAGCTGTCGTATCGCAGCCGGGCGGCACCGCCTATGCATCCGGCGTCGGAGCGAAGTATAAATTTGCCGGCAAGACAGGCACCGCGCAAGTATTCACCATCAAACAAAACGAAAATACCCGCGCGAAAATCCTGGAGGAACGAAGGCGCGATCACGCGTGGTTCATCGCCTACGCTCCTGCCGACGATCCTAAAATTGCGGTTTCAGTGTTGGTTGAGAATGGCGGTTTCGGCGCCTCGGCGGCAGCACCCATCGCGCGCAAAGTGCTCGACGCATTCCTGCTTGGAATCGACGCAGCGCCCGAGCCAAAAAAGGCGCCGGCAGTTCCGGCCCACATTACGGCTGAAATCCCCAAGGCGACCGCCCCGCTCTAACGCAACTTAGTCGTTGGGGAGATCAGGCGCCCGCTTCTTGCCCCGACTCTTCGCGCTTCAACTGATGTTCCACTCTGTCGGCTTTGATTTCCACCGGGCCGGATGGGGTCTGCAGATCGAACACCACATTGCCGACAAACACCTGGGAGTCGTCGTTGCCAGGCAGCATCGTCGTCGATCGCAACAATTTATTCGTCGCCGCGTCGGATCGGCTTGTCTTCGGCTGGTATCGAGCGGAATTCGGCGTCAACTCGAGAACCACGTTGTCGGCTTTGATTTGTATGGGCTGTGAGCTGCCCGCAATGCTGATCAGCACATCGCCGCTCAAGCGCATGGCCTCGAACTGCGGATCGGCCGCCACCACCAGCGACTCGGCGAAATTGGCGGACAATTTCATGACCGCGCCGGCCGGTATCTTGACGGTAGCTTCGTGACCGCTCTTTTCGGCCTGTATGACAAAAGTTTCCGCCAACGCGGGCGAGACGATTGCCGCAGCGCACAAGAGCATTGCACCCAATTCTTTGACCATCACAGAGTTCCTTTCCTTGCGGCTTCAAATGATGGTTGGCAGCGTCCTAGAAATCAACCGCATACCGGGTAAAGTTGTGCAAAGTGTCAGGTCCGCCGGTGCGCTCAGCTCCGCCGGCGCAGGCGCCGCCTTGCCGCGTCGATCAGTTCATTGAGTTCCGCGATATGTAGCGCGGCCCCAACGCCGAGGAATGTCAACCCGCCCACGGTCACGGTCGCGAACAATTCGCAGGCCTTGCGCACGAACGATTGTGTTGCCCAGTCGGATAGCAGCCAGTGGTTTGACGCCGCGCATACCACCGCCAGTGCCGCACCGGCGCCGGCCGTTTTTCCCAACAGGATGAGCATCTGACGCGACTCGAGACCGCCAAGGTGCCGATGCATCAGCAGGTAAAGCACCAAGAAATTACAGGTCGCCACGCACCCGGTGGAGAAAGCCAGCCCAAGATGGCCCCAATGAAGCTGGAACGTGAATATCCAATTGAAAATCAGGTTGAGCCCGACGGCGAGGAAGCTCACGAACATCGGCGTTTTGCGTCTATCCAGGGCATAGAACGCGTTCACCAGCACTTTGAGGGCTGCGTAACCTGCGAGGCCGATTGCATAGAACCGCAGCGCTCCGCCGGCCTGCGCCGCCTCGTGGGCATCGAATTTTCCATGCTGATACAACACCGAAATGATGGGCTCGGCCAACATCATGAGTCCGATGGTCGAGGGAATGGTCAACAAGAACATCAATCGCATGGCGCGCGCCAATTCCGCGCGAAAACCCAGCATTTGACCGGCAACCACCAGTCGCGACAACAACGGCAGCGTCACGGTGCCGAGCGCCACTCCGAAAAGGCCCAGCGGCAGTTGCATCAGCCTGAATGCGATGGCGAGCCAGAAGATCGCTCCATCGCCCAGCGTCGAAGCGAACATCGAGTTGACCAGGACGTTGAACTGGGTGGTGCTGGCCGCGATGACCGATGGCCCCATCAAACCCAATATCGCATTGACACCCTGGTCTCGCCATCGAAAATCCGGTTGATATCGGTACCCGAGCCGCGCGAGCGACGGCAGCTGGACGGCAAGCTGTAGCGCGCCGCCGAACAATGTCCCGACAGCGAGTCCGATCAAAGCTCGCGGTCCAAAATTCGGATCGATCCATGCGCCCAAGGTCACGCCACCGACGATGGAACCGATATTGAAGAAACTCGATGCCATCGCCGGCATGCCGAAGACGCTTTTCGCATTCAGCATCCCCATGACCAGTGCGGCCATCGACACCATCACGATGAACGGGAACATGATGCGCGTAAGCTGCGCGGTCAGCGCCGCCTTCTGCGGATCGAAGCCGGGTGCCAACACTCCGACGAGCTGCGACGAAAACACCATGCCGGCGATGCAAATCGAACCCAATACGATGAGCGTCAGCGTGGCCACTTTGTTCGCCAGCCGCCAGGCGGTCGCATCGCCGCTGCGGGCGATGGTCTTGCTGAATGTCGTCACGAAGGCGGTGGACAGTGCGCCTTCGGCAAAGAGATCTCGCAGCAGATTTGGAATGCGAAAAGCCGCGGTAAACGCATCCATGGTACCGCCGCCGCCAAATAGAGCGGCGCAAACTTGCTCGCGAGCGAGGCCAAGCACGCGGCTGCACATCACCGCCAGACCGATGACGCCGGCAGCCTTCGTGTTCAAGCGCTCGGTGGGGCCGTTGGGAGCAACCGCCTCGGCAGGCAGCGGCGCTGTGACTGACGGATATTTCGGGCCGGTGCCGGAGCTCATGAGCGATCGTTGCGTTAAAATCCGGCTAGTCTACAGTTTTCGCGACGCGACCATACGCAGCAGCCAGTGTGAGTTGACGTGATTCAATATTTTGTCCCTGTGCAGAAACCCGACGAGCCGCCGCCTCCCGACTCGCGTCGCACGGCGCTGCTCGGGTTCGTGGTCATCGTCTTGCTGGTCATCGCCGGTCTGTTTCTTACGCACGTGTTACGCGAAAGGTCGCGCATCCAAGATTGCGTCATGCAGGGCCGTACCAACTGCGCGCCAATCGATCCAGGCCCGAATCGTTGAGGAAGCCAGCCGCGATCGGGAGGCGTTTGCGCGCCGCCCGCGGGTCCTCATCCAAATTGGAAGCCCGAAAGCGCCTTTCCGGCGATTGACTCGCTGAACATGCGCACTCCCGCGTCCCCGGCCGCCGCCCCGGCGGCGACCATCAAGGGAATCAGGTGCTCTTCGCGCGGGTGGGATTCGCGGCCACCCGGCGCGGTACGCCACGCAGCGAGTTTTTCGTCGCGTGTTGCAGGATCTCGGACAGCATCGTTCAACCAGGTATCGAAGGACGCGGCAGCCGCGGCGCCGCCGCCGGAAAACATGGCGGCTAAATTGTGGTAGCTCATGCCGCTGCCGACGATGAGTACACCCTGCTCCCGCAACGGCGACAACGCCCTGCCCATCCGCACATGCAGAGCGGGATCGAGGCTCCTCTGCAGCGACAATTGCATGATCGGCACGTCGGCGCGGGGATAGATCAGCAGAAACGGCACGAACACACCATGGTCCAGACCGCGCTTACTATCCACTGCGGAGTCGAATCCTGCATCCGAGAGCAAATCGCGCACACGCGGTGCGAGATCCGGTGCGCCGGAAACCGGATATTTCAAACGGTAGGTGTGCTCCGGAAACCCGTAGTAGTCGAACAGCAGGTTGGGCTTTTCCGCGACATTGAGTGTGGGTACAGGTGCCTCCCAATGACCGGAGATGACCAGCACCGCTTTCGGTCTAACGCCTACGGTGCCGTCGATGCTGCGCAGATACGAGGCCAACCCATCCCACATATGCGGAAAGCCAGGCGGGGGCTCCATGAAAAAACACGGACCGCCGCCATGCGGGATGTACAAGCTGGGGAGTCTTTTGGTGGTGTTCACGGATAGCTATTTCCGGCCAGTTGAGCCTAGCCGGACCGATGGTGAACGTCAATTGCGCGGACTAACGCCGTCTCGATTGCTGCTCAGACAGTCGCGTTGACGTTCGCGCCCTTCGAACCCAAGGAATGGGTCCCGCTGGCCGTGGTCCCCGTCGCGGCCGTGGCCGCCGTGGTCGCGCTGCTCGCCGCGGTCGCGCTGGCCGCCGGCGTTACCGAAACACCAATCACCTGTTCGAGCGATTGCAGCAGGCTGCTGAATAGACCCTGCGTCGTAGCCGCACCTTGGGTCGCGCTGCTTGCGCTGGAGTCGGTGCTCGAACCGGCGTGAGCGCCTTTTTTATGGCCGTGGATATGAAAATCGAGAGTTGGCGATGCCGCAGATGCGGCCGCCGCGGAAGCGATTACAGACATGATGTTTCCTCAGTGGAGAATGGCCCTGATTTCACCGCAGGCATCCGCTCGGTCGAAGCGGCGGCAATCATTTGCCGCGTCCCGCCGCCGCACCGGCCGGCTGCTGCCGCCCGTTCGAGCGTAAGCAGCTCGAGTTGCCGATTATCTTGTTCAAACACAGCATTCGTGACCTCGTTGCGCCAAAACCCGGCCGAAACGGTCGTCTTGTTTCGGCCTCCCTTTGAACAAAGCAGGTTTCATGCCAGGATCGGCAGTTGAAACGAGAGGTACCGTTGTGAAAGTAATCGATGAGATTTTCGAGGTGTTCGCGAAGCGCGGTTCAGGCGCCTATTTCGGCGAAAGTGTATCGATGAGGGACCATGCGCTGCAGGCAGCGTACTTTGCGCGAGCCGCCATGGCGCCGCCTTCGTTGGTTGCGGCCGCTCTGCTCCACGATGTCGGACATCTCGTGGTAGATGTGCCCGACAATCTCGAAGATTGGATCGAAGACGCACGCCACGAAGAAATCGGCAGCCAATGGCTGGCCAAGCGATTTCCCGCGGAAGTCTCTGAGCCGGTGCGGCTGCACGTACCCGCGAAGCGCTACTTGTGCGCGACGGACGCGCAGTATTTTTCGAAGCTGAGTCCGGCCTCCGTCGCCACGTTGAAGCTGCAGGGCGGTCCGATGTCGACAGCGGAAATCGCTCGATTCGTGACGGAGCGGTACCATAAGGAAGCGGTCAAGGTCAGGCAGTGGGACGATGAAGGCAAAGTCGCCAGGCTGGTAACTCCGGATCTCGAGGATTACCGTGCGCTGATCGAAGGATTGGCGTCGCAGCCGTGAACTTGTGAACTTGTGTAAAAGTGAACCTCTGTAAAAGTGTGCTCTTGGTCACGCTCGACGAGTTCGCCGACTCTTTGAACAACGCAGTGCGCGAGAGATAGCCGACTCGACGCATTCGCTTCCCGACCTGCAATTCACGACTCATTATCGATGAGTTCGACTACACACGCGATCCCATTCAAGTCCGTGGACAACATCACGCGTCAGGGATTCACCTATCACAGCGGCAGCTCTTTACCCGCGTCGCACTCCGGATACAGTTTTTCCGGCTTCGTTTGTGCGATCCAATGCCGGCCGCCCGCACCTCAATCAATAGTGAGATTTATGAATAATAGAATTGTCAGATGCTTCTTGCTTGTCCTCTCTGCAACTTGGGGATTACCTGCCATGGCGGCAACGACGTCGGCGAATGGCTCCAGCGTCCCCGCGTTACCTTCAATAGTCGATGCGCAATCCAACACATGGACCATCGCTTCTGGTGTCGTCGAAAAGAACGCGGTGCCTGTCGGCAGTAACTCCAATGCGAATCTGCTGCTCGCGCTCGACGGAGTTTTTTACGAACGAAATACTTCCAACAGTTGGTATAGGTGGACGGGATCAACGTGGTCGTTGGCGAGCGATCCACGAGTCATTTCGCCGAGCGGGACCAGCGTAGGAGTGGGTACCGACGTCCTCGTCGACTCCGCAAACCACGTATGGACGCTGCAGGCCAATGACTATGCGTACCGGGACGGCATCAGGGCCGGTGGAAACTACAACACCATCTTGGTTCTCTCCTACAACAATAACATCTACACCGAAAACACCAGCGGCGAGTGGTTCTACTGGACTGGGTCGGCGTGGACCCTAGATCCAACCGATCCGCGCGGGCCCAATCTCGTGCAATACGACAATCACATTTCTCCCGCGTGTCCGGCTAGTTATCCCACGTGCGTCCCTCCGTTCGAAGTCAACTCGAGCGTTACATTCACCAAGGCGACTACCAAGGGAAATGCGATCTGGGTTGTGGCAACCGTGAGCGATTACGCCACCGTACATGCGATTACCGTAACGGATTCGCAGAACAACACCTATCACGCGCTCAACCAGGAAAATGACAGAAGCGTCGGCGCGCAATCCGTGGCTCAGTTTTATGCCGCAGATATTCAAGGAGGCGCGGACACGATCACCGTGAACTGGTCATCCGATAACTACAAAGGCGTCCTTGCCGCTGAAATTGCCGGCATCACGGTGTCTCCGCTCGTCGCAAATGCGGGCGGCATCCAAGATGGAGGCATTGCTGCCGGCACTGAAAACATCACTTCCACCCTCCTGTCCGTCGGGTCCACCAAGACTCCGGCCCTTCTCGTGGCCCTCACGATGGATACGGATGGCGGCGGCAGCGACACGGGAGGCACCGGATTTTGCGCGGTAAAGGCCGGGACTGGCTTCAATCAGATCGCCCAATTGTGGAGCTGGAGCGCAGGCGGTCAACCGGTGTGCAATCTTGCAACCTTCGAAACCAAGACCATAACCGGTGCAGGTAACGTGGCAGGTTTTTTCACGACCAGCCACCTATCCGATCCTTACGTCACCGTGTCTACGGTGTTTCATTAATCTCTGCGCGTGACAGCCGCTACTACATCGCAGGCGCAGATCGCCTGCGATGTAGTGAGTTGCGCTACATGAAGAACTGCTCCGATATGATCTTGCCGTCCTTGACTTCGTAGGCACATATTTCCTCGAGCTTGACGCGACCGCGTCCTTTCATCGTGACATCCATGGTGAGCGCAAGGGCGATGGCATTGCCGGTGACCAGCGGCGCGGAGGCGCTGCATCCGTGCATCTGCTCCACCATCGACCCGAACTTGTGGCCCTTGTCGACGATGGCTCTAAGTCCTTTCGTCTCCTTGGGGAAGTCCGGGGTATCGCGCTGTTCGATGCTGATCGCATCCTCGGCGAATAGCTCCTTCTGCGCGGCTTCGAATTGGCCTTGGCGGCAAAGCTCGGCAAGGCGAGTAGCGATTTGTTGCGTGTTCATGACAGTGCTCCTTAGTCGTTGAATGATTGACCAGGTCTATCGGCCCGTGGGCGGTGTTTGTTTTACGCCAAGTCGAGGCAGATTGCAGCTTTATAGGCGGCCGGCTGCCACGGCGCCCAATTTGGACGGGATCACCATGGTGGGGAGGTCGGGACTGCGCCCTACGATTGATCAGACGGTCGTTCTGGCACGGAACAGTCGCGCCTGGCGGCGGGAAATCTCGATCTCTGGTCCATCACGCAGTTGCACGTGCAACCGGCCGCCTTCTCCGAGCTCGACGTTTCGGATGAATTCCAGATTTACGATCTGCCGCCGGTTCGCACGGAAGAAGCATCGTGCGTCGAGCTTCTCTTCGAGCGCTGCCAGGGAACGCCCCAGCATTGGCCGCTCTTTCCCCCACTGCAATCTAACGTAGTTGCCCTCCGCGCTGAATACGCTCACCTCGCGCAGCGGCACAAACCAGCAGCGCGGTCCGTCGCGAACGAAGAGTTGCTCGAGCGGGGAGTCGGTGATCGCTCGACCCGCGGACGGCAAGCCAGCGTGGATTTTTGCGAGGGCTGCCGCGAGTCGCTCCGGCTCGATCGGCTTCAGCAGGTAGTCCAACGCGCTCACGTCGAAGGCCTTCACGGCATAGTGATCGTACGCGGTCGTGAATATGATGCGTGGCACCCGGTCGAGTTGCCCCAAAAGGTCGAAACCCGTGCCACCGGGCATCTGCACGTCGAGAAATACGATGCCCGGTGAGAGCGCTTCGATGCGCTCCCGCGCGTCATCGATATCGCCGGCCTCACCGACGATCTGGATCCACGGAAATGCGGCAAGCAACCGACGCAGCTCGCGTCGGGCGAGCGGTTCGTCGTCGACAATGAGCGCCTTCATACCGGAAGCCTAACTTCAGCAATCGCTTGACCCGCGACCGAGAGGTCGAGATGCAGCCGCGCGGCCGGACCGAATAGCAGCCGCAGGCGCTCCGATGAATTCTTCAGCCCGACACCTTCGGTTGCCCTATCTGCGGTGGCGTCAATGGGTCGCGGATTTACCACCTGGATGATCAACTCCGACTCCACGACACGCGCTGCGATGCGCAGCGCGCCGCCACGCCGGAGCGGCGCGATTCCGTGCTTGACGGCGTTCTCGACCAGCGTCTGCAGAAGCATCACCGGGATGCGCACGGTGGATGCCGCCGAATCGATCTCGCGCACCACGTGCAAACGCTCCGCAAGCCGGAGCGACTCGAGCGCCAGATAGTCATCCACCATCTCCAGCTCACGCGCCATCGTGACGAGGTCTTCATCGCCCGCGGCCAGCGTATAACGCAAAGTGCGGGCGAGCTGTGTCACGGCGTCCTGCGCATGGCCGGGTTCGTCTGCGATCAGGGCCCGCACGCCGTTCAGGGCATTGAACAGGAAATGTGGATTGAGCTGCGACTTCAGCAGTCGGAGCTCCGCAGCCTGCAATGCTTCATTGAGCTGCGCCTGGCGCAACTCCGCGCGGTATCGATGGCGCTGCATCACGAAGCCGAAATAGATCGCAACCCACATGAGATTGACGGCGAGCGAGTTGATGAACTGATTGAAGAGCTGCGCGCCGGGAACGAGCTTTCGATAAAAGGCCCCCAGTATCGGCGCGACCGGAGTGCCATACACGGTCAGCGACAGCGCAATAGTGATGAAATAGTAAGTCAATGAGACCAGCAGGACCCCGGCAAGTATCCGTGTCAGCAGCGGCGCAGGCGGCAACGCGAGCCAAGCATGACGTTTCGCCACCCAGCGCAACAGATGCGTGAGACCGATGCCGGCTAGGCAGATTCCGCCCCACAGAGTGGCTGCCTTGCTCCAGGGAACCGAGGCGAAAATGACCTCGCCTGACGCTTGTCCGTAGAAAAAGAGGCTCCAGCCAATGATCTGCAAGGACCAGTAGGCAAGGCTCGTTTTGCGTCTGATCGAAAGGCGCGATGATGGCTGGTCGATGACCGAAGATATTGACGGTCCGTGCATACGATTTGGCACACTAACACTACAAAGGGAGGGCCGTCATGGCCACCCGGCCGGCGGAGCCGCCGGACCGGGCAGTCGGACCGGCCGCCATTCTCTTTCGACCGTTCGACATTGTTTTCGAGTTGCGTGCCGGTCGGACTGTAGTCTGGCGCGCATGAACGCCAATCCGCTGGGTCAAGGATATATGCACGTCCCTCCGCGAACGAATCGCCTCGCCTGGCTCCTTCTACTATGGTCAAGTGGAGCGGGCTGGTGCTGCCCTTCTGCAGCAGCTCACGATTTGCGAATTGAACACGTCACTATCGTATCAGCGGAGCGCACGAACCCCCTCCGTAACGCCAGCGTGTCCGTTCACGGCGATAGAATCATCGGAATATCGAACGCCAACGTAGCCAACGCGTCGGACACGACACTCGCCGCCGCACAGATCATCGACGGCCGCGGTCTCTATCTTGTCTCTGGTTTGATCGACAGCCACGTTCATCTGGGCTATATCCCCGGGATGACGGCGGAGCAGGAACTAAAGCACCCTGAGATTGCCCGCGCGGCACGGGCACAGATTCCGCGAAGCTATCTCTACTTCGGTTTCACGACACTGATCGATCTGGTATCGACACCCGGCGAAATGGCCCGCTGGAACAATCACGCCATCGTCCCGGACAGCTATTTTTGTGGAGCCGCCGGGCTAATCGACGGGTATCCAATGAACTTCCTCCCGAAGTCTTCTCGCTACAAGGATATGCCTTACTTTTTGGTCGAGCCTGGAGCCGGATTGGGCGTCCCGCCGGCCGATGCGGCGGCGCACTCGCCCGAAGCCGTCGTCGCTCGAATGAAAGCAGATGGCGCAATCTGCGTTAAAACTTTCTTCGAACGGGGTTTTGGCGCCCAGCGTGACCTACCCGTACCTAAACTTGAGACGATCCGCGCATTAGTTCGGGCGGCCCATGCTGCCGGACTACCCGTGCTGTTGCATGCCAACACCGCGGAAGCCCAGACGTTTGGTCTCGATGCCGGTGTCGACATCATTGCTCATGGTCTATGGCATTGGAACGAGCCTTCGGCGGCAACCGAGCTCACACCGGCAGTCAAGGCGATATTGGACCGCGTCGTCGACGCGAAGGTCGGGTGGCAGCCCACCATCCAGGTCCTGGTCGGCGAAAGGGACCTTTTCAGCAGCTCATTTCTCTCCGATCCAATACTCGCACGAGTTCTGCCGCCCAGCTTGATCGATTGGTATGGGACCCAGGAAGGGCAGTGGTTTCACGATTTTCTTGTACCCCTCATGCGGCCGCCGGCGAATGCCGATGCCACGGCTTTGGACGCTACGGTGGTGGCCGAGTACGCGGTTCCCATTGGCAGAGTGGAGAGAGCGACCGGATATCTCGCGAAGCATCGCGCACGCTTGTTGTTCGGGACGGATACGCCAAGCGGACCCATCTATGCCAACCCGCCGGGTCTCAACGGATGGTTGGAGATGCAGAGGCTAACCGGCGCCGGCGTCACGCCTACGCAGATATTTCAGGCGGCGACCTTATCCAATGCGCAAGCTCTTGGACTCGATAAGGACATCGGGACCGTGCAGGTCGGCAGGCGGGCGAATTTGTTATTGCTGCGCGACGATCCAACACAAACTATCCAGGCTTACGCGAACATCGCCAAAGTGATCCTCCGCGGCCGTGTAATTGATCCCAGCGAGCTTGTCGCCACACGGTTTTCGCCTTAGTCGCCGCGCCGTCGCCACGCCGCCAGCGCCAACAAACCCAGCACGCCCAGCACCACCGGATAGTTGCCCAGCCGTGCATAGGGGGTCAGTCCCGTCATCGGCTGCACGTCGGCGCGCAGCACGGCCTCTTGGAACTGCGGCAGGCGTGCCACCACCTCGCCGTGCGGACCAACGACGGCGGTAATCCCGTCGTTCGCTGCACGAATCAGGAAGCGTCCGGCTTCCAATGCACGCATGCGTGCAATTTGCAGATGCTGATGCGGCGCAGTGGAATCGCCGTACCAGGCGTTATTGGTGACATTGATGAGCAAGGTCGCGTTGCGCAAGATTTTGAGCTGACTGCTGCCGAAGGCATCCTCATAACAAATCGTGAGGCCGAGTTTCTGCCCCGCGGCACTCAACATCGGCTGGTGTTCCGAGCCCGCCGAAATATCGTCGTACGGCAGGTTCATCAGGCGCATCCAGGAGCGAATGAATCCCGGTACCGGAAAATATTCACCAAAGGGCACCAGGTGACGCTTGTAGTACCAACCGCCGCCCGTTTCGCTCATGACCAACAATCCGTTGAAGTATTGCTTGGTGGCCGGCTCATAGTTGACCAGCCCGATGGCGAAATCGGCATCATGAGCGCGCCCGGTATCACGCAGGTTTTGCAAATAGTCGGCGATGTTATTGGCAAGCACCGGCAACGCCGACTCCGGCCACACGATCAGGCGCGCGCCCCAGGCTTGGGTCGTGAGATCTGTATAGCGGGCCAAGGTGGCACCGCGATTCTTGAGCTGCCACTTCTGGTCCTGCGAGACGGCCCCTTGCACGGCCGCGATGGGCATTCGCGCAGCCGTAGCATGCGTCCAGGCGTGCCGCGCCGCGAGCGCCGGCACCAGGAACACGGCGGCAATTGCAGCCAGCGCGATCAGGCGGCCGGCGTTAGGGCGCCGCGACGAGGGCACGGCGGGGCCGAGCACGACGTTGAGCCCGGCGGCAACGAAGGTGGCGCTCCACGTCACTCCGTAGATGCCGAGCAGGGGGGCCCACTCGGCCAGCGGAGAATCGATGAACGCGTAACCCAGTGACAACCAAGGGAAGCCCGTCAATACCCAGCCGCGCAGCCATTCGAGCAGCACCCACAATCCCGGCAGAACCAGCCAATCACGCGTCGTTCCCGGCTTGAGCCAAAGGCGGTTCGCCAGGTAGCACAGTGCGGCCGTATAAGCCGACATCAACGCCACCAATACGATCTGCAGCACCATCGTAAGCCATACCGGCACCAGTCCGAACACGTGCAGGCAGGTGTACAGCCAGTACGTACCAAAGGCGAACAGACCGGCACCGAATGCGGCGCCCGCCCAACCGGCTCGGCGCGGCGGCAATCCCCGAATCAGCGCGAACAAGGCGGCAGGCGCAAGTACGCCCATCGGCCACCAACCGAAGGGCGCGAACGCCAGATTGAGAGCCGCGCCAACCGCAAATGCGGCTATCAGCCGCGACACGGCTTGCCGTTGAAACGCGGCACCGGGGCCGCGCAAGCCGCCACTCAAGGAGTCGACTCGTCGGCAGCCGGCGGCTCAACAGCGGAGGGCGTGATCACCCGAAGTAGATCGATGCGACGCCGGTCGGCGCGCACCACGCGGAACTCTAACTCACCGACCTGGATAGTCTCGCCGCGGCGCGGCAGGCGCCCGAATTCCTGCATCAGCAATCCGCCGATGGTGTCGTATTCTTCGTCGGAAAACGCCGTGCCGAAGTAATCATTGAAATCCGCGATCGGCGTGAGCGCGCGCACCGTGAATTCGCGTTCGCTCTCTCGCCGGATTGTTTGGTCGTCCTCGACATCGTGTTCGTCGTCGATTTCACCGACGATCTGCTCGATGACATCCTCGATCGTCACCAAACCGCAGACACCGCCGTACTCATCGACCACCATGGCGATGTGGTTGTGACTCAGCCGAAACTCCTTGAGCAGGACGTTGAGCCGTTTGCTTTCCGGAACGAAGACTACCGGCCGCATGTACTCGCGGATCTCGAATGGCTCGTCACCGGCAGTCTGTAGCCGGAGCAGATCCTTCGCGAGCAGAATGCCTAGAATCTGGTCGCGGTCTTCACCGATGACCGGAAATCGGGAATGGCCCGACTCGACCACGAGTTCCACGAGCTTGTCCGGCGGCTCATCGCGCTCGACGAAAACCATCTGCGAACGCGGCACCATGATGTCGCGGACCTGCATGTCCGCAACGGCCAAAACGCCCTCGAGCATGACCAGAGCATCACCGTCGAACAAGCCGCGTGCACTCGCCTCGCGCAAATCCTCGATCAGCTCGGCCAGATCTCGCGGTTCACCGGACATCGACTGCGTGATGCGCTTGAGCCAGCGGCCGGTGCTTCCTTGAGTCTGTTCGGACATGGGCCGTCAGGATACTCGATCAGACATACGGGTTTAAAAACCCAAGCCGATCAAGGATTTGAATCTCCCTGGCGGCCATTTTTTTGGCCTCGGCGTCGCGCTCGTGGTCGAAACCCAGGAGATGCAACACCCCATGTATGGTCATGTGCGCCCAGTGAGATTCAGGTGATTTGCCCTGCAAAGCGGCCTCGCGCGCGACCACCGGGGCGCAAATCACCAGCTCGCCCAGATAATTGAGGCCGTCAGGACTCAAACCGGCCCCGCGAAACGACAACACGTTGGTGGGTTTGTCCTTTCGACGGTAACGGGCATTCAAACTGCGGCTCCGCGCCGCGCCGACCACGCGAACCGACAAGACGTTGGAGCGCATGAGGCCGGAGAGTGCCGCCCCGGCCCAGATTTTGAATAGCCCTCGTCGCGGGACCCAGGGCCGGCGCGCTGCGTAAGTCACGTCGACTTCCAGTTCTTCCGCCATGACTCAAGCGCCGTTATCGGGAGAATTCGCTTCGTAAGCTTGTACGATTCTCTGCACCAGCGGGTGGCGCACGACGTCTCGCGAAGTGAACATGGTGAATGCGATGCCGCGCACACCGCGCAAAATATTGATGACGGTGCGCAGCCCGGACTGTTTCGCGCTCGGTAAATCCACCTGGGTGATATCGCCGGTCACCACGGCCTTGGAGCCGAAGCCGATTCGCGTGAGGAACATTTTCATCTGCTCGTTGGTGGTGTTCTGCGCTTCGTCGAGAATGACGAACGAATCGTTGAGCGAGCGGCCGCGCATGAACGCAAGCGGCGCCACCTCGATGACATTGCGCTCGATCAATTTGGCGACACGCTCGAAGCCCATCATTTCGTACAGGGCGTCGTACATCGGCCGCAGGTACGGATCGACTTTCTGCGACAGATCGCCCGGCAAGAAGCCCAATCGTTCGCCGGCTTCCACGGCGGGACGCACCAGAATGATTCTCCGCACGCTTTCCGACTGCAGCGCCTCGACTGCGCAGGCGACGGCGAGGTAGGTTTTTCCCGTGCCGGCCGGTCCGATCCCAAAAGTCAGATCATGGGTGCGCACGTTATTGAGGTACTCGGTCTGATTGGATCCCCGTGCGCGCACCGCGCCGCGCGCCGTGCGCACTTTCAGTTCGGTCGAATCGCCGGGATTCGCTTCCGGACTTCCCGCCTGCTCGGCGCGCCCATCCATACCCAACTCCTGTAATGCAATGTGCACGCGCTCGGAGTCGACCGGCTCGCGCTGCGCACGCGTGTACAAGTCTTGCAGCACGGTTTCGGCGCGTTTGATGGCGGCCGGTATTCCGATGATCTGAAATCGATTGCCCCGTCTTTTCACTTCGACGCCGAGCCGCGCCTCGATCTGATGCAGATGCTGATCGAGCGGTCCGCACAATTCCACCAATCGGATATTGTCCGCCGGCGCGAGCACGAGGTCGCGCGTCATGGGAACGGAACTCACGAGAACGCTTCTTCCACGAGACGGCCGCGAAGCGAATTCGGCATCGCCTCGGTAATCACCACATCGGTAAACTGGTTGATGAGCCCCATCGGATCGTCCGCGGGGCCGTCGAAATTGACCCATCGATTGTTGTCGGTACGGCCCGCGAGTTGCTGCGGATTCCGTTTGGCAGGCCGTTCGACCAACACCCGCTGCCGACTGCCGACCATGCGTTCGGAAATTGCCCGGGCCTGACCGTTCAAACGCTGCTGCAACAGCTCGAGCCGGCGTTGCTTGACTTCATGCGGCACTTCGTCGGGCAGCGCGGCGGCCGGCGTGCCGGGGCGGCGGCTGTAGAGGAAGCTGAACGACTGATCGAAACCCACATCGGCGATCAGGTTCATGGTCGCCATGAAGTCCTGGTCCGTCTCGCCCGGAAATCCCACGATGATGTCGGTCGAAATACAGATGTCCGGCCGTACCGCCCGCAGTTTGCGAAGCTTCTGCTTGTACTCGAGCACGGTGTGACCACGCTTCATGGCGGCGAGAATGCGATCGGAGCCGCTTTGCACGGGCAGGTGCAGAAAATTATTGAGTTTCGGAACGTTGGCGTAAGCCTCGATCAGACTATCGTTGAAGTCGAGCGGATGCGATGTGGTGAAGCGAATGCGCTCCACGCCGTCGATCGCGGCCACGAAATGAATCAACGTGGCAAGATCGGCGAGCGTCCCGTCCTCCATGGGACCCGCATAAGCGTTCACATTCTGGCCAAGCAAGGTCACTTCGCGCACGCCCTGGCGTGCCAGCGCACGAACCTCGTGCAATACTTGCTCGAAGGGGCGGCTGATTTCCTCGCCGCGCGTGTACGGCACCACGCAAAAGGTGCAGTACTTGCTGCAGCCTTCCATGATGGATACGAACGCGGTGGCGCCGCGGCCCTTGGTCTCCGGCAAGCGGTCGAACTTTTCGATCTCCGGAAAACTGATGTCGATCTGCGAGCGGCCCGACTGACGCAGGCCCTTCAGCATGTCGGGGAGTCGATGCAATGTCTGTGGCCCAAACACGAGGTCGACGAACGGCGCCCGGGCCGTGATGCCGTCGCCTTCCTGGCTGGCCACGCAGCCGCCCACCCCGATCACCACGTGCGGTCGCTCCTGCTTGAGCAGCCGCCACTCCCCCAGCAGAGAAAAAACCTTTTCCTGCGCCTTCTCGCGTACCGAACAGGTGTTGACCAGCAGCACATCGGCTTCGGCCGGATTATCGGTGCGCGTCATGCCATTGGCCGCTTCGAGCACGTCCTGCATCTTGCTGGAATCGTACTCGTTCATCTGGCAACCGAAGGTTTTGATGTATAGGAGACCGGCCATAGGCTCACGTTGAAAAGGCCGCTAAGATACTAGCACTCATGGCAATACGCGAAGTTCTGAAGATGGGTGATCCGCGGCTGCTGGCGGTTGCCGCCCCTATACGCGAATTCGGCACACCCGAGCTGGAAAACCTGCTGGCCGATATGCGGGACACCATGCAAGAACTCAATGGTGCGGGCCTGGCGGCGCCGCAAATTGGCGTCGGCCTGCGCGTGGTCATTTTTGGGATGGAGTTCAATCCCCGGTACCCCGAGGCCGATCCAGTCCCCTACACGGTGCTCATAAACCCGCTTTTGACACCTCTCAGCGACGAAATGGAAGACGGCTGGGAGGGGTGCCTGTCGGTACCCGGGATGAGAGGGGTTGTCCCTCGGTACCGGGAGCTTAGGTACACCGGCGTCGACGCCAGCGGCCAACCCATTGACCGCACAGCGAACGGCTTCCATGCCCGGGTGGTCCAGCATGAAGTCGACCACCTCGACGGGATTCTGTATCCGCGCCGGATCCGCGACTTGACCCAATTCGGGTTCAGCGAGGCCCTGTTTCCCGGCGAACACGTCCCTGACGACTGACCCGCCTCACGGCTAGCTGCCCGCGGCTTCAGCCGACCGCGTCCGGCGCGCCCTCGGGTGCACCCCGCTCGAGTACATCAGGGAGCGCTTGCCCGTGCTCGGTGAAGCTGAGCGACACCGAATTGAGGCAATGACGTTCGCCGGTGGGTGGCGGGCCATCGGGGAACACATGGCCCAAGTGGCTTCCACAGCGCGCACAGACCTCCTCCACCCGCACCATCCCATAGCTTACGTCCCGGATTCGCTTGATGTGCGACTCGTGGAACGGCGCGAAGAAGCTCGGCCAGCCGGTCCCCGAATCGAATTTCGCATCGGCACGGAACAGGGGCAGCCCACAGAAGCGGCAGGTATAGATACCGTCTTTCTTATTGTCGAGAAACACGCCGCAGAATGCCGCCTCGGTGCCATGTTCCAGCAGCACGCGGCGCTCATCGCCGTTGAGACCGGCGGTTATTGCGCGGCGCTGTGTCTCGGTGGGTGGGGTTATGTCGAATGCGCTCATGGCGGCTCCTGCGGTTCCAAATGACCAACATGACTGGCTCGACTCAAAAACGCAATCTAAGCACGGCACACTAGGGCTCCCCTTGCTCGGATTGGACGCTCAATGAACCACGACATGCTGAATCGCCGCGAAGTGCTCAACGCCATTGCCGCCACGGCGGCCCTTACCGCCATACCCAGGGCGTTCGGCGCTGCCCCCACCGAGGCACTCAATTTTCTGGTGGTTGGCGACTGGGGACGAGGCGGCGCCGACCATCAACGCGAAGTCGCGGTGCAAATGGGCAAGGCGGCCGACAACCTCGGCAGCCATCATGTCATGTCGGTCGGCGACAATTTCTATCAGGACGGCGTTCAATCGGCCTCGGACCCGCAGTGGCGCTCCTCGTTCGAGCAGGTCTATTCCGCCCAATCGCTGCAGATTCCGTGGTATGTCGCGCTCGGCAACCACGACTATCGCGGGGTGCCGCAAGCTCAAATCGACTACGCAAAGACCAGCAGCCGCTGGCGCATGCCAAGCCGTTATTACAAGGTGACGGGGAGCGAGATCGGCGCACCGCATGTGGACCTGTTCGTCATCGACACCTCACCGCTGGTGCACAAATACCGAGATGACGTGCGCAGCCTGATTGCGGCGAATGTCGTCAGCCAAGATGTGCCGGCGCAACTGCGCTGGCTGGACCAGCAACTGAGCCAATCCACGGCCCCCTGGAAATTGGTCATCGGGCATCACACGGTGTACTCGGGCGGCAGCGGCCACGGTGACACGCCCGAGATGAGGCTGCTGATCGAACCCTTACTGCAGAAGCACCGTGTGCAGGCCTATATCAACGGCCATGACCACGATTTGCAGCACATACGCCGAGGAGGTGTCGACTACCTGTGCTGCGGGGCCGGATCCGAGGTTCGACCGGTGGAGGCGGTGGACGGGACCCTCTTCTGTGCGGCCCGATCGGGCTTCGCGGCCATGCGCTCGGATCGAGATTCGCTGTCCCTGGAGTTTCGCGACTTCACCGGCGCCAGTCTTTACCGAGCAGAAATCCCGCGCGGTGACACCGCGATCGACAAAGCCGCGTGAGACGAGTTTCCGCGGAAACGTAGTTTGTCCGCGGGTCGGACAGCCGAGGCTAAATTCCCACCGCTAGAACGGGATGTCGTCGTCGAAATCCTCTTTACCGCCGCCCGCCGGCGCCGGGGCCTGATCGTAGTCGTCCCGAGGCGGCGGTGCGCTGGAGCCGCCGCCGGCGCGCTCCGCGCCACCCCCCATGCCGCCGCCCCCACCGCCGGCGCGGCCTCCCAACATTTGCATGTTGTCGGCAATGATCTCCGTGGTGTAGCGATCATTGCCGGTTTTGTCCTGCCACTTGCGGGTGCGCAACTTGCCTTCGACATACACCTGCGAGCCCTTGCGCAGGTATTCCGCAGCGATTTCCCCCAAGCGGCCGAAAAAGGCGATGTTGTGCCATTCCGTGCGCTCTTGCTGGGCACCCGACGCCTTGTCCTTCCACGACTCGCTGGTGGCAATGCGGATATTGGTCACCGTCATGCCGCTGGGCATGGAGCGGGTTTCTGGGTCTGCGCCTAAGTTACCGACCAGAATGACTTTGTTGACACCGCGCGCCATGACATACCCCCGAATCGTTGGATGCCACATATTGTACACGGGCATGGCGAACCCACGCGGCGTCTGGCGTTGTCCTCGTGCAGAAATGGGCGGGGGGCCGGCCGCGCCAGTCCCGGGCGCGGGGCTTGACGCCGGGCGTATAGTATCTGGTTACATGCAAAATATTCGCATCCGGGGTGCCCGGACTCACAACTTGAAGAACATCGACCTCGACCTGCCGCGCGATCAGCTGATCGTCCTGACAGGACTCTCGGGTTCGGGTAAGTCGTCGCTCGCCTTCGATACCATTTACGCCGAGGGCCAGCGACGGTATGTCGAGTCTTTGTCCACCTACGCTCGCCAGTTCCTGTCGATGATGGAGAAGCCGGACATCGACACCATCGAGGGGTTATCCCCGGCCATTTCCATCGAGCAGAAGTCGACCTCGCACAATCCGCGCTCCACGGTGGGAACGGTCACTGAGATCTACGACTACTTGCGCCTGTTGTACGCGAGGGCCGGCACGCCGCGCTGCCCCGATCACCATATCGACCTGGCCGCGCAAACGGTGAGCCAGATGGTCGACGCTGTCCTTCAACACCCTGAAGGCACGGCGCTGATGCTGCTCGCGCCCGCCATCGCGGAGCGCAAGGGTGAGCACGCCGAATTGATCGACGAGTTGCAGGCCGGCGGCTTCGTGCGGGCCCGGATCGACGGCAAAGTGGTGGAACTGGAGCAGGCGCCGAAACTCGATGTTCGTCGCAAACACACCGTCGAGGCCATCGTCGACCGTTTCAAAGTGCGGCCCGACCTAGGCCAGCGTCTGGCCGAATCTTTCGAAACCGCGCTGCGCCTCGGTCAGGGAGTTGCGCGGGTGGCGTACATGGACGATCCCGAGCGAGCCGAACTCGTGTTCTCCAATAAATTCGCCTGTCCGATCTGCAATTACGCCTTGAGCGAACTCGAGCCGCGGCTGTTCTCGTTCAACAGTCCGATCGGCGCCTGCCCCAGCTGCGACGGTCTCGGGACCCAGGAATTTTTCGACCCGGAAAAAATCGTCACCAATGCGCATCTGTCGCTCGCCGGCGGGGCGGTGCGCGGCTGGGATCGGCGCAATGCCTACTACTTCCAATTGATCCAATCCTTGGCGCGGCATACCAAATTCGACATCGAGGCGCCGTTCGAGAGCCTGCCTGACAAGATCAAGAATCTGGTGTTGTTCGGCAGCGACGAAGAACAGATCGAATTCAAGTATCTCGACGGCAAAGGTGGAACGCTCAAGCGCAAGCATACTTTCGAAGGCATCGTCAAAAACCTGGAACGCCGCTACAAGGAAACGGAGTCGGCCACGGTACGCGAGGAATTGGCGAAGTACCGTTCCGCGCGTGCCTGTCCCGAGTGCGGTGGAACCAGGCTCAATCGGGCGGCGCGCAATGTATTCGTCGACGGCAGGAGCGTGCCCGAGATCTCGTCGCTGTCGGTCGAACGCGCCATCGAGTTTTTCTCGAAGCTCAAGCTCGCGGGTTGGCGCGGTGAAATTGCGGTCAAGATCGTCAAGGAGATCGGCGATCGTCTCGGCTTTCTCGGCAATGTGGGCCTGGGCTATCTCACGCTGAATCGCAGCGCCGATACGCTGTCCGGCGGCGAGGCCCAACGCATCCGGCTGGCGAGCCAAATCGGCTCCGGGCTGGTCGGCGTCATGTACATCCTCGATGAGCCCTCCATCGGCCTGCACCAGCGCGACAACCAACGATTGCTCGACACGCTGGTCAATCTGCGTGATCTCGGCAACACCGTCATCGTGGTCGAGCACGATGAAGATGCGATTCGTCAGGCCGACTATGTGGTGGATCTCGGCCCAGGGGCCGGTGTTCATGGCGGCGCGATCGTCGCCCAAGGCACGCCCGCCGAAGTCATCGCCCACCCCGATTCCATTACCGGCCAGTACTTGAGCGGCCGAAAACGCATCGAAATACCGCGTATCCGGCGAGTTCCGGACCCGAAGCGGTTGCTGCGCGTCACCGGTGCAACGGCCAACAACCTCAAAGACGTCACCGCCGAGTTCCCGCTTGGATTGATGACCTGCGTTACCGGCGTATCGGGTTCGGGCAAATCCACATTGGTCAACGACACCTTGTTTCGCGGAGTCGCCACCCAACTCAACCACGCATCGGCCGGTTCGGCGCATTTCGATCGCATCGAAGGACTCGACTACATCGATCGCGTGATCGAGATCGATCAGAGCCCGATCGGTCGCACGCCAAGATCCAATCCTGCGACATACACCGGGCTATTCGCTCCGATACGCGAAATTTATGCCGCCGTTCCCGAATCGCGCGCACGCGGCTACGAAGCCGGTCGCTTCAGCTTCAATGTCAAAGGTGGGCGCTGCGAAGCCTGCCAAGGCGACGGCGTCATTAAAGTGGAGATGCACTTTCTCGCCGACGTGTATGTGCCCTGCGATGTCTGCAAGGGCAAGCGCTACAACCGCGAGACCTTGGAAATCCGCTTCAAGGGTAAGAACATCCAAGAGGTTCTCGACATGACGGTCGAGGACGCGTTGCCATTCTTCTCGGCGGTCCCGACCGTGCAGCCCAAGCTGCAAACGCTGCTCGATGTGGGCCTGTCGTACATTCGCCTGGGGCAGAGCGCGACCACCCTGTCGGGCGGCGAAGCACAGCGCGTCAAGCTCTCCAAGGAACTGTCGAAGCGCGCCACCGGCCGCACCCTGTACATCCTGGACGAGCCCACCACCGGCTTGCACTTTGCCGATATTGCTCAGCTCTTGGCCGTACTCCACCGGCTTCGCGACGAAGGGAACACCATCATCGTGATCGAGCACAATCTCGACGTCATCAAGACGGCAGACTGGGTGGTGGATTTGGGACCGGAAGGCGGCGACGGCGGCGGCAAAATCATCGCCGTCGGCACACCTGAACAAATCGCGGCGAATACGGCGTCTTACACCGGCCACTACCTGCAAGCGACGCTGGGACTGGCGCAGCTCGCACAACCCGCACGGCGCAAGCGCGCATGAGCCTCGAGTGGCGCCCAGCCCGGGTGGCGCTACGATCCCTACAGCGCCCGCCCGCGAGATACCTGCCGTTGGTGGGCATTCTCGTCGGCGCGATCAGCGGCGGCATTTACTGGCTCGCCGCCCAGTTCTGGCCCAGCAGCGTTGCCGTCGTCCTATCCTTGTCGGCAACCGCACTGCTCAGCGGAAGTTTGAGCGATGATTCCTCCGCCAGGTTCCCGCCGCGCTGGTCGGACGTCTTCGTCTTATTCATCACCTACAACGCGTTGATGGCCCTGACCGCCGCCAATGTGGGGTTCACCTTGCCGGCGAACGTCGCGCTCGGTTTGATCATGATCTGCGGTCAAGCGGCCAGCCGCAGTTTGGTGGTGTCGGTATTGGCAACGCGCCCGCGGCTCCCGCCTCGCATAACGAATGCGGACTTAGGGGTCGCTTTGCTGCTCGGCTTCGCGCCCGCGGCACTGCTGGGCATACCCGGAATGATGGGTCTCGTCGCTGCCATCCTCATGCGCCTCGGGCTCGCCGCCTATATCAATCGGGAGCCCCAGCCGCCTCCGCGCACGCTGCTGAATACCGTCCAGCCACTCACCGAGGCATGCTTCTATCTGGGCGCGCTGGCGACTTGGAAATATATCTAGTAGTGTCGCTCCACCAAAAGAAAGGGTCCCACGTGCATAAATCCATACCAATCTTGTTTGCGTCACTGTGTCTCGGATTCTCCATGGCGAGCGTCGCCGGACCGAAAGCCGACATTCGTCAACTCGAACAGGAGTTCAATGCGGCGTATGCGGCCAACGATTTCGACAAGTATTTCGGCTACTACGCCGAGGACGCCATTTTCTGGTTCCCGGAAGGCCGCACCGACGTACCGAAGTACAAGAAAGAGTGGAGCGATTACCTCAAGACCGGCGCTGCCATCAAGGGCGGCACCACGTCGGACATGCACATCCGATTCAGTCCGCACAACGATGTCGCCATAGCGAGCTACGTGCTGCACTTGACAACTCAGGAGGCTGATAAAAAGGTACATTCGGAGGATCATCAGGAGACCGACGTCTGGTTCAAAACCGACGCCGGCTGGAAGATCGCGCATGTGCATTACTCCGACGTGCCGGTACCCACCAAGCACTGAGCCGGTTGACGCCGTGGAACTCCTGCTCCAATGAGGCGGATGGTGGCATCGGTCGTCGCACGCGGTTCACTGCCCATTCTGTCGAGGCTCGACCCGGAGCGCGCGCATGACTTAGGCCTCGCCGGCTTACGCCTGATGCGGCCGTTATGGCCCAAGATTCGCGTGCCCGCTGCCCTCCGAGTGCGTTGCCTCGGATTGGACTTCGCACACCCGCTCGGGCTCGCGGCCGGTTTCGACAAGAACGGAGATTATTTGGACGCCCTTGGCGCCCTGGGTTTCAGTCACATCGAACTGGGCACGGTGACGCCCCGGCCGCAGCCGGGCAATCCCAAACCCCGCATGTTCAGGGTGCCGGCAACCGGCGCCCTGGTGAACCGCATGGGTTTTAACAATAAGGGCGCGGATCATCTGCTCGCCCGAGTGGCCGGCAGCCACTACCCGGGAATCCGCGGAATCAGTATCGGCAAGAATGTCGACACGCCGATCGAGAATGCCGAGGCCGACTACGTCGCTTGCCTGCGCAAGGTATACGCACATGCCGATTACGTCGCCGTCAATGTCTCCTCGCCCAACACGGCGAGACTGCGCGAATTGCAGGGTCGGGACGGTTTGGAGCGAATCATCGGCGCATTGCTTCAAGAGCGTGCGCTGTTGCAGAAGCGGTATGAGAAACATGTCCCCTTGGTAGTCAAGGTAGCGCCAAATCTCGACGCCGATCAGGTAGCGTCGCTGGCCGCCGCGCTGCGTTCGCTCGAGGTGGAAGGCGTCATCGCGACGAATACCTCAACCGACCTCAGCAGCCTTGGCGCCGCATGGCCCGACGCGCATCGAGGCGGGTTGAGCGGCGCTCCGCTGCATCCATTGTCCGTGACGGTAATCGGTCAACTACGCGCGGAATTGGGGCCGAGCTTCCCCATCATCGGCGTCGGCGGTATCGTAAGCGCCGATCATGCGTTGGCTACCTTGAACGCCGGCGCAAATCTCATACAGATCTATACCGGATTTGCATACCGCGGATATGGCCTGGTGGAGGAGATTCTCGATGCCTTGGCCCGACTTCATCCTGGCTGACCCGCGCAGGCCCGCGCGCGTTACTTTTTCAGTACCGCGGTGAGCGAAATCTCCGGCACACTCGCCAGTGCCTTCGACAGAGGACAATCCCGCTTGGCGCCCGCGGCCAGCTTCTGAAAAGTGGCCTCATCGATACCCGGAACGCTCGCCTCCAACTTGAGGCCAATGTGATCGATCGAGAATCCACCGCCCTTCGCCACCAAGCGCACGCTGGCCTGCGTGTCGACTGCGGACGTCGCAAAACCGGCCGCGTCGCAGGCAAAGGAGAACGCCATCGTGAAGCAGGCGGCATGAGCGGCCGCCAACAGCTCCTCCGGATTGGTCCCGCGGCGGTCATCCTCGAAGCGACTGCCGAAGCCGTACGGATAGGATTTCAGCGCATCCGTCTCGGTGCTGATCTTGCCCACGCCCTTCTTTCCCTGACCTTCCCAATGAACCGTCGCCGTTTTGTCAGCCATAAATACTCCTCCAAACAGATGTGTACGCCCCGCGAGGATTGACTCTCACGGCGCATCGATGCCGTAGCCCTTCGCTCGCAGCTCGTCGAGCAGTCCGCCTTTCTCCAGAAGCATGTCCATGTTCACAACGGCGACGGTCACGCCGCCGCCTTGCAGATATTTCTCCATGCGCTCCAGCCACGTCCGCCGCACCAGAGCGATGAGCTCACTCGCGCCCCCGCCTTCGTCCAGAGCCGCGCGACAGGCGTCGACTTCGGGCGGCTCGCGCAGGCTCTCGATTCGCTCGACATTGCCGCCGGCCCACGCCTGCGCCCGTTCGACCAGGCGCGGCAAATCATGCTCCACCGTGACCAGCGAAGCGTCGACGCAAGCATTTTCGGTGGCCGCGGGCATGGTCTTGAGCGCATCCAAAATATCATGCACACCGGCAACCTTGAGTTCCTCGATGCGTACACCGTGCTTTTTCGCGAGAGTACGGACCGCGGCGCCAAGATCCAACCGCGTCGACAGCCCGACGCGGTGAAATGCAGCTTGCTGCAGAAATGCGGCGGCGATGATAGGACGATACCTCTCCCACTTGTCGGAATCCTCCGTGAACTTGGCCCGCTGCACCGCGAAACGCGCATACAGATTCGGCGGCATCACATCTTTGAGCCTCTTGCCGCCCCGGACCATCAAAAGATCCCGCTCGGTGATCAGCAGCCAGAGCACCCGGACGATGCCGATCTCGAAAGGCTTGGGAACCACCACTTGATTCGTGCTGTCGAGCAGCTGTTCCAATTGCTTGGAGCGCCAGGTGATCCCTTTGGGCAATGGCGACATGCTGCCCAGTATCCATAAATTCGCAGCTCCGCGATGCACGTGCCACATGCCGGGTCCCGTGTGTTCGCCGGTGACGATGAGTTCGTCCAGGATCTGCGGCGGCGCATCTTCGGCGCGGCCAGTGGCTGATAAAACGCCTCCGCCGATCAGGCCTGCCGCGATGAACATCGCGGCCGCCAAGCGCGTCCGCGTGCTCATGGCGGCAAAGGAATGAACTCGGTGTCATTGGGCACGGCGGGATACTGTTGCGACCTCCAGCGTTCCTTGGCGCGTTCGATACGCTCGCGAGACGAAGCGACGAAATTCCAAAACAGGTAGCGCGGAGTGGGGAATCGCTCGCCGCCGAGCAGCATCACCCGGGAGGCGCCGATCGCCCGCAACGTGACGCCGACCGGTTCGAGCACCCCCAACTGCCCTTCCGAGAGGGTGGTCCCGCCGACGACGATGGCACCATGCACCACATACACCGCCCGCTCGATATGTTCGACCGGTAGTTCGAGCGTCGCACCCGCCGGCAATTCAGCGTGCACGTAGACCGTGGGCCACAGCGTGACCACCGGCGACGTGAGCCCGAAGGCACTCCCCGCTATGACGGTCAGATCGACTTCCGCGATTTTGACATGCGGCAAAGAGGACGCGGGATGGTGGGTAAATTCAGGGTCAACGTCCTCGTGACCGTCCGGCAACGCCACCCAACTCTGCAAGGCGTGAATCCGCGGTCCGGCGGCGCGCGCCGCGTGCGGAGTTCTCTCGGAATGCACGATGCCGTGTCCCGCAGTCATCCAGTTCACGTCGCCGGGCTGAATCTCACGCACGTTTCCCAAACTGTCACGATGCTCGAGCCCGCCGGAGAACAGGTAAGTCACGGTCGCAAGTCCGATATGGGGATGGGGTCGCACATCGATTCCCTTGCCCGCCGCAAATTCCGCCGGACCGAGATGATCGAAGAAAATAAACGGACCCACCATGTGCCGGCCTTCGGACGGCAACACCCGACGCACCGCAAAGCCGCCCAGGTCACGTTCATGCCCGTTGATCACTTGTAGGATGGTCATATCTCCTCCGCGACAACTCTCTATTTCTTGAACGTCGTGAGTTTTTTCAGAAACTCATAATAGAACTCGACGCCCGTATAGTAAGACTCTACCGGCACGCGCTCGTCCTTGCCGTGCATGCGAACGTCGTCCCGATCGATGGCAACGCCGCATATGCCATAACTTGGAATTCCGGCCATCATCGTATGCACGCTATCCGAGGCAACCGTCATCATCATCGGTATGATGGGCGCTTCGGGCCACAACTTTCGCGCGACGCTGCGCAGCGACTCCATGACGTCGGGTCGCAGCGGGGGCGGCGGCATCGCTTTGCGGTCGGACGCATGATCCGACACCTCGCCGGTATCGCTCCTGTAGCGCACGGTCAATTTCGGGTCGTTGAACAAATTCACCAGCGCCAAGCGAACCTCTTCCTGCGAATGCCCGGGAAGGATGCGGCAGTTGACGTTGGCTTCCGCTCGCTGCGGTAACGCATTCGGGGCATGCCCGGCGCTCATCATGGTGGCTACGCACGTCGTGCGCATGGTGGAGTTGTAGCGCGCATCCTGCCCCAAGCGGTCGATCGCCGCCTTGTCCGGCGGCACCGCCAGAATGGCTCGAAGATCGGCAGCCCTCTGACCCTTTTCAATAGCGGCCATCTGCGTGAAATATTCCCGCGTGACGTTGTTCAACTCGAACGGGAACGGTGATTTTTCCAACACCACGAGGGCATCGGCCACATGATAGATAGCGTTGTCGGGCGTCGGCAGCGAACTGTGGCCGCCCGGGTTGGTCGCCGACAGTTGGTAATCGCCATACAGTTTCTCGGTGGCTGCGACCTCGATGGTCAACGGTTTACCGTGATCGGTGACCACTCCGCCCGCACCGGCGTCCGGATTCAACGCGAACTCGGCATCGATCAGATCTCGATGATTCTTCAGCAACCAGTCCACGCCGTTCGACTTGCCGCCCTCCTCATCGGCCGTGAGCGCCAGAATGATGTCGCGGTCGGGTACGTATCCCTCGTGCTTCATACGAATGAAATCGGTGACTAGGATGGCGTCGCTGGCCTTCATGTCCTGCGTGCCGCGCCCGTAGAAGTAACCGTCCTGTTCCACGAACTCAAATGGATCGGTGGTCCAATCCTCGCGCCGTGCTTCGACCACATCGAGGTGCCCGATGATGAGAACCGGACGCAACTTCGAGCCCGGCTTTCCTCGATAGCGCGCGACCATGTTGCCCTTGCGCTCGTTCGGTCCCTCGACCGTCATATCCGCCGCCGGGAATCCCGCATCCAGCAAGCGCTGCTCCATCGCCCGCGCGGCCACCGTGGTGCTTCCGCTGGAATCCGTCGTGTTGATCTCGATCAGCTGTTTGAAGATGTCACGGGCCATCTTCCGCGTGACCTGTTCGCTCTGTGCGGCGGACCACGCGGTAGGTATGCAAAAAGCAGCAAGAATGACGCCGATCGAAATCGAGCAAGCGCGGTCTTTCAAACTAGGATCTCCGCGGGCGGGGTGCGTGCCCGACCATAAATGCTATTGTATGCGATAGGCTCGAATCAGTGGGTCCGAAGGATAGCGACATGGCGGGGAAAAAGAACAAGCGCGTGGTAACGCGGGATGCCGCGGAAGCGGCCGTGAAAACCTTGCTGCAGTGGGCGGGGGACGATCCGAATCGCGAAGGGCTGCGCGATACGCCCAAGCGCGTGGTCGATGCCTACGGCGACTGGTTCTCTGGATACTCCACCGATCCAGGCGAATACCTGCGGCGTACCTTCGAAGAAGTCGAAGGCTACGACGAAATGGTGATCCTGCGCGACATCGCTTTCGAATCGTTCTGCGAGCATCACATGGCGCCCATCGTCGGACGCGCGCACGTCGGCTACTTGCCCACGGCCAGGGTGGTCGGCATCAGCAAGCTGGCGCGGGTGGTCGACGGCTTCGCGCGACGCTTACAGGTCCAGGAAAAACTGACCGCGCAGATTGCCGGCTGCATCAACGAGGTTTTGCGGCCGCGTGGCGTAGGCGTCGTGATCGACGCCGTCCACCAATGTATGACCACGCGCGGCGTGCACAAGCTCGGCGTGTCGATGGTCACCAGTAAAATGCTCGGCACGTTCCGCGCGGATCCGAGCACCCGCGCCGAATTCTTGCGATTCATCGACATCGAAGGCATTCAGCGCCGCTGACCTCGTTAATTTCGCCTGCGCTCGGCTCCGATCCCGCGCGGCGGAATCAATTCCACCGAAAAGCTGTACTTGTGACGTTCGCCGGGCTGGAGCGCGCCCACACCCACTACCTGCCGCGCCACCTTCTCGCCGCGCTCATTGGTGATCGAGACCACCACGCAATATTCGCATGGCTCATTGCGAACCGGATGATGGATGGTCCCTTCGATTCGCATCGCAGGGACGCCCTTGCTTTCCGGCTCCACGTTGCCGGCGTTGAATCGCAAATGATGCTGGCAGCCGGGACAGATACTGGCGCTTTGCAGAACCATTGCCTTGCAATGCGGACATGTTCGCGTAGCGCCGAGCGTACCCGGACGAACGGCACTCATCATCAGCTCTTGCTGACCGCCATGCCCGACGCTGTGGGCACGCCCGTGGCCGTCCCCGTGGCTGTGGTGAGCCCTGTCGCCTTCGGCGCCTTCTCCTCGGCCCAGCCGAATTCGACGTGGCCGCGCATGCGCGACCCGGCCGCGACGGTAATCGACCCCGCCTTCACGTCGCCGACGATGACGCCGCCTTCCAGTACATCCACCCGCTTGGCGGACTCGATGTTGCCCTGCAATTCGCCGCCGACGACCACGATGCCCGCCAATACCTGACCGATCAGGTGAGCGCCGGGCTCGATGCTGAAATTGCCGTCGATGCGCACATCGCCTTTGAAACGGCCCGCGATTTTGACGTTGCCGGTTCCCTCGATCTTGCCCTCGATCGAGAGGTTTGCGGCAATCACCGATTCACCGCCCTCGGTGCGTTCTCGCGGCGCCGGTGCCGGAGCCGGCCGGCGCGGCGCTACGGCCAGCGCAGGGTCACTCGAACTCCGCGGCTCCGCACGCTCGGTTTGAGTGCGGTCCGGGGCCGGCTGGGGGGAAGCGCCAGGGCCCGCAGACGCCGGCGTGGGGGTTTCTTTCCAAAGTGCCATGAAATGTCTCCCGCTGGTGAGGTTCTAAAGCCTACACGCTAACGCCTCAAGATGTCATCGGGGGATTGTCTTATATTGGAGACGGTAGACGGTCCGGTCGCCGCCTCGCGGTCCACCGCGAGCAACGACCTGTCCGATCCTCATCATGGGATGGACTATAATGGGCGCCGAACACAACGGGGGCGTTAACTCTTGTTCCAACAATTGAGCCGTCTGAATCCCGACGCAATCCTCGGACTGATGGCAAAATTTCGCGCCGATTCATCCGCCCGGAAAGTCGACCTCGGCGTCGGCGTATTCCGCGATCTGACCGGCAACACGCCGATTCTCGACTGCGTGCGCCGTGCCGAGCAAACGGTTCTCGCGTCGCAGTCGACGAAATCCTACGTCAGCGCCGCCGGACGCGAGGAGTTCAACAACGCCGTCGAGGAACTCGTCCTTGGGAGTTCGCATGTTGTCCGCCGCGACCGCCGCGCGCGAACCGTGCAGGCACCGGGCGGTTGCGGCGCCCTGCGGGTGGGTGCCGAGCTCATTCGGGCCGCGACACCCTCGGCGACGGTGCATGTCAGTGACCCCACCTGGGGCAATCACGTGCCGTTGCTCGGGAGTTCGGGTCTGCGGCTGGAGCGGTATCCCTACTACGATGCGGCGGGTCATGAGCTGCGTTTTACGGCGATGCTGGAGCGCTTGGATCGAGCCGCCGCCGGCGACGTGGTCTTGGTGCATGCCTGCTGTCACAATCCCTCGGGCGCCGATCTCGCGCCCGGCCAATGGCGGTCGCTGATCGAGCTGCTGCAACGCCGACGCCTCATCCCGTTCTTGGATCTCGCCTATCAAGGCTTCGGCGACGAATTGACCGCCGACGTAGCCGGCGTGCGTCAGGTCGCCGAAGTACTGCCCGAACTGCTGATCGCAACGTCGTATTCGAAAAACCTCGGGCTCTACCGAGAGCGCGTCGGAGCGCTGACCGTGGTCAGCGAAAATGAGTCGCGCGCCGACGCCGTGCAGAGCCACGTATTACAAATCGCGCGCAGCATTTATTCGATGCCGCCCGACCACGGCGCCGCCATTGCGGCTTGCATCTTCGCGGACTCCGACTTGCGCGCCTCATGGATCGCCGAATTGGCGACCATGCGAAATCGCATCAAGGACATGCGCGGCTTGCTGGCGAGGCATCTGCGTGAGGCCACGGGGAATGATTCGTTCGACTTCATTCGAGCGCAGCGCGGGATGTTTTCGCTATTGGGAGTTTCCACTGCCGTAGTCGAACGATTGCGCGAGCAGCATCACATTTACATGACCGGCGACAGCCGCATGAACCTTGCTGGAATCATGCCGCACAACGTTGCTTATGTGGCGGAGTCCATCGTCGCGGCGCGAACTGCTGAAACTCAAGCCGCGTAACGCCTCGGCATCCTAAGCACCGAGGGCGTCGCTGAGGGCGGATACTTCCTCCGCGCACTCCTGCATCACCACGCGTGTGTTCTCTTCGCCCAAGCCGAGGCGCTGCGCCCCCGGCAAGCCCTGTAGAGTTTCTTCTAGGCCACCCAAATCCGAGGAATGCGCTGCCATTACGATGGCGATGGCGATGACATCGCGCAAATCCGGCACGCCCGGCTCGCTCCTGCTGTGATCTTTCTGCTCACCGACTGCCTCGGCCATTTCCTCCGAAAAATCCCAGTTTTCCAAAATGGCCTTGCCGATGGAAGCGTGCCAGTCGTTGATGATGCCATCCAGCATCTCTCTGTCGGAGAACAACTCGGGATGGCTGGTGGCGCGGGTCAATACATAGAGCTTTCCGATGCCGTGCATCATGCCGCCCAGCATGGCCTCGTCGGGATTGACCGGGGAGCACTTGCGGGCCAACACGTAGGCGAACGCGGCCACCAACGTGCTTCGCTGCCAAAGATCGTGCAAGTAGGGCTCGAGTCCCACGAGCTTGTTGGCATTGCGGATCTGCGCCATGGCGAAGGAAATCGCGGCGCTGCGCACCATGTTGTATCCCAGTCGATTGATCGCGGTACGCAGATCGCCGACGGGCCGCCCGCTCCGGTTGAGCGAAGCAGAGTTCGAAATCCGCATCAATCGCGCCGCCAAGGCCGGTTCCGAACCCACCACACGGACCACTTGATCGACGGAGGATTTTGGATCCGATAGAACACGCCGTACCCGAACGGCGATTTCGGGAAAGGAGGGCAGATCCACTTTGCCGGCGGACAACTCCGCGGCCAGCGAGCGGACGAATTCAAATGCGATGTTCGGCGGGGGTTGCAACTGCGTACTCGTCACATTCGCACTCATGAGTTAGGGTGACTGCCGGCACTGGTTTGCCGCGCGGCGATCTCAAGCTCAAGAATCGACCGAACCGCGCCAGACTTGAGCGCCCCGCCTATTTAATTCGTTTTACGCCTATGGATCGACCGCTGCCGGCCATCGAAACTTGATAGCCACCCAGTGGCATGCGTGAAATAGTGACGGTGTCGCTGGACTGGAGCTTCAATGCCCAATCCCCCTCCCGGGTACCAGCCGCGCCGCGGCAAGATCCTCCGAGCGAACCGAGCCGTCAACGGCTTGGCGATGCCCGACTGCTGAAGCGCTGGCGCACCTCGCCGTTGCGCGAACGCTCGGTAAATCGACCTTTACTGTAGATGGTCAGAACCCGCCGCCAAAACGCAATGGAGCCCGGATTGCGCTGATATTCCACGATTTCCCAATCGCCGGCGAAGCGGTCGAAAATCAGCGTCGCCGCATCGCGGCCTATGCCCGTCCGACGGTGCATTTTGCGGACGAAGAACTCCGACATGTTGTAATCGGCCGCCGTTTCGCCGGCGAGCGGAATCCGTGGGCGGGTGACCAGAGCGAACCCCACCGCCACCGCTCCTTTCAGGATCAATAGGGGATGGGATTGATCGTTTGCGAACCAATTCGCAAAAATCTCATGTTCACGAGGATTGTCGGCGCCCAATACGGAAAACAATCCCGTGTTGAGGTCGGACAGGGCATCGAGATATTCGCCGTAGACGTCTTGGATCCATTGGCGATCCTTCTTCGAGTGCCTACAGTCGCGAATGCTGACAAGCAACGACGCCACGTCCGTATGATATCAAAAAGACACAGCCCGACCGAACAAACCTTCATGGTCGTCCGATCGGGCTTGTATCAGCGCGAAGCGATTTACGGCTTCGGTGCTGCCGCAGCGGAAGCTGCAGACGACGCGGCATCGGCGGCGGCACTGGCAGCGGCGGCTGAATCGGCAGCGGCGGAATCCGGTGCAGGAGCGGCGGCAGGCGGAGGAGTAGTATCAGTCGTGGGCGCAGGAGCCTCGGTTTTGCTGCCGCAGGCACTTAGCACCAGTGCAGCGACAAAAGCGCTTAATGCAAGTTTGGTCTTCATCTATCGATACCCCAAAAATATTTAATGATAACGAAAAGGCCGAGCGTATTGCCGGGCTTCCACCCAGATGTCGCGACCGATTTTAGAGTGTTTCACCTGAATTTCATATCACTTTCGCCGTTTATGGAGCGCCTGTAACGTCAAGAATAGTCACGACACTCGGGTCGAGGCCTATAGCTCGCCGAGCGTCTGGTGCATACTTTGAGCCAACTTCGAGGTAATTTTATGGGGTCAGCGTGAGCGCAGCCGGCTTGGATCTGCTCTATTTGGACCATTTACGTATCCTGATGCAGAGAACGGATCGGTCGCTGGCGGCCACGGGTTTCGATGCATTGGTGGTCCACGCGGGGATCCCCCCCGTTCAGTTTCTCGACGATCAAGACTATCCCTACAAAGTTAACCCCCACTTCAAAGCCTGGGTGCCCATCGTGGACAATCCCCGCTGCCTGCTGGTCTATGGGCCGGGCGCGAGACCGCGATTATTGTTCTACCAGCCGGACGATTATTGGCACAAACCAGCGAGTTTGCCCCGTGAGCCGTGGACGGACGCTGTCGAAGTGACCGCCATGACCGACCCGTCGCTGGCCCCTGCTCATTGGTCCAAACTCGGCCGGGTAGCGTTCATAGGGCCCCGCGACGTCTTTGATGCCGCCGAGGCCGAGGCGGTCAATGCTCCCGAATTACTCGCGCGTTTGCACTATGACCGAGCGGTGAAGACTCCGTACGAACTCGAGTGCATGCGCCGCGCCAGCGCTCTGGGCGCGCTCGGCCACCGAGCCGCCGTCAGCGCATTTCGTAGTGGCGCCTCCGAATACGAAACGCACATGCGCTACCTGGGGGCATGCGTTCAGCGCGAAGAGGAAATGCCGTACAACAATATCGTGGCGTTCAACGAGCATGCCGCCGTACTGCATTACCAACATCTCGAACGTGAGGCGCCGACTCCGCTGCGGTCGTTCTTGATCGACGCGGGCGCGCAATACCGCGGTTACGCATCCGATATCACCCGTACGTACGCGGCCTCGCCCGGCCGGTTTGCCGACCTCATCGAGGCGATGAATCGCGCGCAATTGCGTCTCTGCGATGAGATCGTGGCCGGACAAGATTACCGAGAGGTGCATTTATCCGCGCACCGGATTCTGGGCGACGTCATGCAGGATATCGGGCTGACCAAACTGCCCGGCGACGAGGCGCTCCGACTGGGCGTCACCAGCGTGTTTTTCCCGCATGGCATCGGACATCTTTTAGGGCTGCAAGTCCACGATGTCGGCGGAGTGATGGGCGATCTGAAAGGCGCAGAGCGCGTGCGCCCGCCGGGCCATCCGTATTTGCGCCTGACCCGGATGCTCGAGCCCGGCGTCGTCGTTACGGTCGAGCCGGGAATCTATTTCATCGACTCGTTGTTAGCCGCGGCGCACGCGGATGCAAGACGCCCATTAATCGATTGGACCCTGGTCGATGAGCTGCGGCCTTTCGGCGGCATTCGTATCGAAGACAATGTGGCGACCACCGCGTCGACGCCGGAAAATATGACGCGGGATGCTTTTCATGCGCTTCGCGCAACTCCCGACGGCTCGGAACTACCCTTTAAGGACGGGTGAGACGCATGCGTCGAACGGGTGGCCAGGGACGGCCACCCAGGGCTTGCGCGTAGCAGGGACTGCGTAGCGCAATGCGCCGCGGCCCCGTAGAGTCGGCGCGAAGCGCCTTACTAGCCCCTAGGCCGCCGCCTTCTTGCGGCGTTTCGGAGCTTCGGCAGCCGCCGCCGCATCATCAGCCGCAGCCTTCTTCTTTGACTTCTTCGGAGCTTTGCCGCCCTTGGGATCTTCAGTCTTTTCGGCCGGCGCCGTTGCCGCGGCATCGACCAGCTGCATCAAGGCCATATCGGCCGAGTCGCCGGGACGAGGTTCCATCTTCAGAATCCGCGTGTACCCACCGGCGCGTGCCTTGAAGCGCGGACCTAAATCAGTGAACAACTTTTCCACCACCGCATCATCACGCAGTCGCGAAAACGCCAGGCGACGTTTGCCCAAAGAGTCGATCTTCGCCAGGGTGATCAGGGGCTCTACTACGCGGCGCAATTCTTTGGCCTTCGGCACCGTGGTGCGAATGGTCTCGTGACGCAGCAGCGAGGTCGCCATGTTGCGCATCAACGCATGACGGTGTGAAGCATTTCGCGATAGCTGGCGGCCGCTGTTTCTGTGACGCATTTTCTAGATCCCGTCGCGCTCGTCGTCGCGCTTCAAGCCCGGAGGCGGCCAGTTGTCGATACGCATCCCGAGAGTCAAACCGTGGCTCTCCAACACTTCCTTGATCTCGGTGAGCGACTTCTTGCCGAGGTTCGGAGTCCGGAGCAATTCGACTTCGGTGCGCTGCACCAGATCGCCGATGTAGTGAATGTTCTCGGCCTTGAGGCAATTCGCACTGCGAACCGTCAGTTCCAACTCGTCGACCGGACGCAGCAGAATGGGATCGAACTGCGTCTCCGTCGCCTTCGAAGTCGATTCGTCCTGACCTTGCAGATCCACGAACACCGACAGTTGATCCTTGAGGATCCCGCCGGCGCGACGAATGGCCTCTTCCGGATCGATGGTCCCGTTGGTCTCGATATCCAAAATCAGCTTATCGAGGTCGGTCCGCTGTTCGACGCGCGCGCTTTCGACGTTGTACGTCACCTTGCGCACCGGGCTGAACGAAGCGTCGAGCTGGAGGCGTCCGATAGCGCGAGTCTGTTCCTCGAACGCCATGCGCTGCGCCGCCGGTCGATAACCGCGGCCCCGCTCGACTTTGAGCGACATCGATAATTCACCCGCTTTCGTCAGGTTCGCGATCACCAGATCGGGGTTCAGGATCTCGATGTCATGGTCGCCTGCAATGTCGCCGGCGGTGACCGGGCCCGGGCCCTTCTTGTGCAAGCGAACCTCGGCCACGTCGCGGGTGTGCATGCGAATCGCAACCGATTTCAGATTCAGCAGAATGTCGACGACGTCCTCTTGGACACCTTCGATGGCGGTGTATTCGTGCAATACGCCTTCTATCTCGATTTCAGTGATCGCCGCCCCCGGCAAGGAGGACAGCAGAACTCGGCGCAAAGCATTGCCCAGCGTGTGACCGAAGCCGCGTTCGAACGGTTCGATCACGATACGCGCATGGCGCGGCGACACGGGCTGTACTTTGACGACCCGGGGCTTCAGAAATTCATTGATCGATCCCTGCATGGATATCACCTACGTTAACTAACCGAGGACGACGCAATCAAAAAGCCGCGTCGCTACTTGCCGATTCCTTACTTCGAATACAACTCGACCACCAGGCTCTCGTTGATGTCCGGCAGTATTTCCTGCCGATCGGGCACCGACTTCAAGATGCCCGAGAACTTCTTGTCGTCCACTTCCACCCAATCGGGAAAACCGACTTGAGCGGCAATCGTGAGAGCAGCCTGAATTCGAGTCTGCTTCTTCGCCTTCTCGCGCAAACTCACCACATCGCCGGCCTTGCACTGGTAAGAGGCAATATTGACCAGCTTTTCGTTCACCGCGACCGCCTTGTGGCTCACCAGCTGGCGCGCTTCCGCCCGCGTGGACGCGAAGCCCATTCGGTAGACCACGTTGTCCAGCCGGCATTCCAAAAATTGCAGCAATGTTTCGCCGGTGGCGCCCGGCCGACCGGCGGCCTTCTGGTAGTAGTTACGGAACTGACGCTCGAGCACGCCGTACATACGGCGCAGCTTCTGCTTCTCGCGCAACTGCAAGCCGTATTCCGAAAGCCGCTGCTTGCGCTCGCTCTTGACGCCGCCCGGCGGCACTTCGAGTTTGCACTTCGACTCGAGCGGCTTCACACCGCTCTTCAGGAACAGATCGGTCCCCTCGCGACGAGAAAGCTTACATTTCGGACCGGTATACTTTGCCATTACAAACCCTTGAGCAATCTTTCGGAAACTACGGGTGGACCCAGGCGCAGAGCTACTAGCTAGACGCGGCGCTTTTTCGGCGGACGACAACCGTTATGGGGAATCGGCGTCACATCTTCAATGTTGGTGATTTTCAAACCACAGCCGTTCAATGCACGGACGGCGGATTCGCGCCCAGGGCCGGGGCCCATGACTCGCACCTCGACGTTCTTGACACCATGTTCCTGGGCCGCATTGCCGGCGCGCTCGGCCGCCACCTGCGCCGCGAACGGCGTCGACTTGCGCGAGCCGCGAAAACCGCAACCACCCGAGGTCGCCCAAGACAGCGTATTGCCCTGACGGTCGGTGATGGTGATGATGGTGTTGTTGAAAGACGCATGCACGTGTGCGATCGCATCGAGCACGTTCTTGCGAACCTTCTTGCGGGCGGGCTTGCCACCCTGTCCGGCTTCGCCCTTTCCTGCACTCTGCTTCTGATCAGCCATGAATATATTTCCAGGCGCTCACGCCATTTCTAGGCGCTGCGCGCCGAATTTACGGGGTCGATGCGACCCCGACCTTAAGTAATTACACCTTGCCCGGCGGCGCGTTCATCTTCACCGCCTGCTTGCGCGGTCCCTTGCGGGTTCGAGCATTGGTGCGGGTGCGTTGACCCCGCATCGGCAAGCCCTTGCGATGACGGATGCCGCGATAGCAGCCCAAATCCATCAGACGCTTGATATTCATCGACACTTCGCGGCGCAGGTCGCCCTCGACCGCAAACTTGGCGACCTGAGATCTCAGCGACGCCACTTCAGCGTCCGTGAGATCCTTCACCTTGACGCTGTGCTTCACCCCGGCGGCGTCGCATATGCGCACGGCTCGGCTGTTGCCGATGCCGAAAATGTGGGTTAGCCCGATGACCACATGCTTGTTCATCGGTATGTTGATGCCGGCGATACGCGCCATCTATTTCTCCACCCGCGCCCACGAAAAAAAGCGCATTAGTATATTAGAAAACAGTCCAGAGTTCAATTTGCTAGCCCTGCCGCTGTTTGTGCCGGGCGTCCGACGAGCAGATGATGTAAACGATGCCGCGCCGCCGCACGACCTTGCAGTTTTTACAGATCTTCTTCACCGAAGGACGAACTTTCATTTCTTACTCCCGATGCCCCGCAGGCTGGCCTTTTTCATCAGGCCCTCATATTGGTGCGACATCATGTGCGACGACGCCTGTGCGACGAAATCCATGACACCGACGACGATAATCAACAACGAAGTGCCCCCGAACTGGAAGGGAATGCTCGGATTCACCATTCGAATGATCTCAGGCAGCAAGCACACCGCCATGATGTAGAGACCGCCCCACAGCGTCAGCCGGGTCAGGACCTTGTCCAGGTAGTCGCCGGTCTGCTGGCCCGGACGGATACCGGGGATGAATGCGCCGGCCTTCTTGAGGTTCTCGGCGGTATCGCGGGCGTCGTATACCAGGGCCACATAGAAAAAAGCGAAACCGATGATGAGGACGGCGAACAGCACGACGTGCAGCGGTTGACCATAATTGAGGATGGCCGCGATCTTTTGCAAGGTCCTCTGGACTGCATTCGGGTTTGGACTGTTGCCGAAGAACTGCGCGATGGTCGCCGGGAACACCAACAGGCTCGAGGCAAAAATCGGCGGGATGACGCCCGCCATGTTCAATTTGAAGGGCAGATGCGTGCTCTGACCTTGCATCATGCGCCGGCCGACTTGCCGTTTGGCGTAGTTCACCTGAATTTTCCGCTGCGCCCGCTCCACGAACACACAGTACAGCGTGACCAGAATCACGACGACCAGGATCAGCAGGACGACCAGCGGATTCATTTCACCGGAGCGCACCATTTCCAGCGTATTTCCGATGGCGCGCGGCAGTCCGGCAACGATGCCGGCCACGATAATCATGGTGATGCCGTTGCCGATACCGCGCTCGGTGATCTGCTCACCAAGCCACATGACGAACATCGTCCCGGTGGTGATGGAGACGGTTGCTATGAACAAGAACTGCGGACCGGGATTCGGTACCAGATTGCCGCCCGAGTTCTGGATTGCGAGGGCCGCGCCAAAGCCTTGAAATCCCGCCAGGAACACGGTGCCGTAGCGCGTGTACTGCATGAGCTTGCGCCGTCCCGACTCGCCGTCCTTGCGGATCTGCGCCCAGGGCGGATAGACCATCGAAGCCATTTGAATGATGATCGAGGCCGTGATGTAGGGCATCACGTTCAAAGCGAAGATGCTGAACCGCTGCAACGCCCCGCCCGAGAACATGTTGAACATGCCGAGCAGCGTGCCGTTCTGAGTCGAGAAAAAGGCCGCGAAGCGCGCCGCATCGATGCCCGGCACCGGAATGAAGGTGCCGATTCGATACACCACCAACGCACCCAGCAGGAACCACAGACGCTTGCGCATTTCGGCGAAGCGCGTCATGTCTCCTAGTGCCGCGGCGGCATTGGTGCTGGAAGTGGCCACGGTGCTGTTATTCCGCGAAACTGCCGCCGGCGGATACCACGGCGCTCTTGGCGCCCTTGGTCGCCGTGATCGCCTTGTCCTTGACCGCGTAAGCCTTGGTAACCGTGCCCGACAGGATGATCTTCACCAGCTTGGTGTATTCGGGCACCAAATTCGCCTCGATCAATCCCTTGAGAGAGACTTCGGTACCGGACACGCGCATCAAATCATCGAGCGTCAGTTCGGCTCGCGACGCCTTCATCGCGGAACGGAAGCCGATCTTCGGCAAGCGGCGCTGCAACGGCATCTGGCCGCCCTCGAACCCGGTCTTGTGGTAGCCGCCCTTGCGAGCGCGCTGACCCTTGACTCCGCGGCCGCAGGTTTTGCCCTGGCCCGCGGACGCTCCGCGGCCCACGCGAAGATGCGTGCGCTTGGAACCGGCACCCGGCTTAATGGTATTTAAACGCATTTTAAGATCTCTTCTCAGACAAAGAAGGCCCCAAGGCGGGCTCGACTTTCAGCATGTGGCTCGCCGCATTCATCATGCCGCGATTCGACGGCGTATCGGCCACCACCACGCTGTGGCCAATTCGGCGCAAGCCCAAGCCGCGTACCGAGCCGCGAATGCTGGCCAGCTGACCGAATATGCTCTTGAGCAAAGTGACTTTGACTGATTTGTCCGTCATGACGTCAACCCACCAGTTCCGCGACGGTCTTGCCGCGCTTCGCGGCAATATCGTCCGGTGTGCGCAATTTGGCCAACGCGTCCATGGTTGCGCGCACCACGTTGATCGGATTGCGCGAGCCATAGCTCTTGGCGAGCACGTTGCGAACCCCGGCGCATTCGAACACCGCGCGCATTCCGCCGCCGGCGATCACGCCCGTACCGTCAGCGGCCGGTTGCATGTAGACCCGCGTCGTGCCATGCCGGCCTTTGACCGCATAGAACAATGTGTCTTGCTTCAAGGAAACTGTGACCAGGCTCTTCCGCGCCTGCATCATCGCCTTTGATATCGCGACCGGCACTTCGCGCGCCTTGCCGTAACCAAACCCGACGCGGCCGGCGCCGTCGCCCACCACGGTGAGCGCGGTGAAGCCGAACTGCTTGCCGCCCTTGACCACCTTGGCCACGCGGTTGACCGCGACCAGCTTCTCGAGCAGATCGTCGCCGGACTGTGGTTTTTCTATTCTCGCCATAGTGACCGCCTCTTCAATTTAGAACTCGAGACCCGCTTCGCGTGCGGCCTCGGCCAGCGC
>Ga0179596_10000111_pt1 | contig 68528 bp, 64 predicted proteins | sample CZODoug1_1_08_16_FD_155494 | JGI IMG/M metagenome (GOLD analysis project Ga0179596, IMG submission 155494) | Vadose zone soil fungal communities from Angelo Coast Range Reserve, California, USA - CZODoug1_1_08_16fungal (Illumina Assembly) | ecosystem: Environmental > Terrestrial > Soil > Vadose... | reverse complement strand
ATCGATTTTCGCGAACGCGTAGCCGTCCGCACCGAGCCGGTAACTCATCAGTTCCTGCGAGCTGGTCACCGCCTTGCGCGAGAAAATATCGCCCGGCTTGATGAGCAACAGCCGACGCAGCTGAGCCTCGGGAACCACCATGGTGCCCGCGAGCTTGATTTCGGACACCTTGAAGACATCGCCTTCGTTGACGTTCACCGTGATGTACATGTCGTCTTTGTCAGGCGCTATGGCCACCTGCGTCGACTCGATCTGAAAGTTCGCATACCCGCGGTCCATATAATAAGAACGCAGTTTCTCCAAATCGCCGGTCAAGGACTCGCGCGAATAGCGGTCGTCTTGCTTGTACCAGGACAGCCAATTCGGCGTCTTCAACTCGAAACTGTCGAGAACGTCCTTTTCCTTGAACTTGGTGTTGCCCACCAGGTTGATCATCTCGATCTTGGCGCGCTTGCCTTCCTTGATGTCGACGACGACGTCGACTTTGTTGCCCGGCAAGTCCGTAATCTTGGTGTCGACCCGCACCGCATACTTGCCGCGGCTGAAGTATTGATCGGTCAGGTACTGTTTGACCTCATCGAGCACCGACCGATCGAAGGTCTTGCCGGTGGCAAGGCCGACGTTGCGCAGACTCTTTTGCAGATCCTCGGTTTTGATGTCCTTGTTGCCCTTGAGCTCGAATTTACCTATCGACGGGCGTTCGATCACCACCACCAGCAAGGTGTTGCCGTCGCGGCGCAACTCCACGTCGCGAAAGAATCCCGTGGCGTACAGCGCCCGCATGGCCTCACCAATGCGCTGACCGTCCAAATGATCGCCGATGCTCACGGGCAAATAATTGAACACCGTGCCTTCGGTAATTCGCTGCAGTCCTTCGACGCGAATGTCCCCGACCGTGAAGGACTCCTGCGGCGCATCGGCATGTACTACCGAATAGACTGGTTGGATTGCCCATGCCACCAGCAACCCGGCGCGAAATTCAAACCGCACGCGGCAAGGACTGACTGTGATTTCGGTGGACGCCAAAGCTGAGCCGGCATTGATCGTGCGGCGTAAATTTCAGATAAATCATGATTCCCCGTTAATTCCAATGTCTCGAGACATCGCTCCTTGTTCCACCCGAATAGCCAGCGAGCGCCGCTTGCCACGACGCGCAGGTACGCAGCGCCATCAAGGCAACGACGAAACCCCGGTTCGCGCCGGCGTGGGGAAGCGAGAAGCTGCAACCTTCTCAATGACCGTCGCAGTAACCTCAAAGTTCAAGTGTTGATGAAGAAATGTGAAGCGCGAACTCATCGTTCGGCGCCAACGCTTGTGTCCTTCTCTTGATTCTTCACCGCAAGCAGCATCTTGCCGCCGCCAAAAAGAAAAGCGGAGCGCAGTATTGGTAAATATATGTAAAGCGTTGTAAGGAATTGCAGCGTGCTTCACGCATCGTGCATCAATGCGTCACTCGTGAGCTCGCTTAACGACCTTTTACTTCATTGCCGCTGCAATCTGCCGAACGATTGATTGTGCGCCCGGTCAACAACACCCATGCACCGACGTTCGCAAAAACTCTGAGCACGAATGAGACTGCTCGACCTAATAGCGCGGAGTTCGGCGTCACAGCCAGGTTTGCAGTCCACGCGAGCATTGCCGGGCGCGCATCATTTTGCCGAAGCCGTGCTCGCGTGCCCGCTGCGTCTCGTCCTGGCGGACGATTTGATTAGATGCGCCACTGCGCTCGCCTACGCGGAAGGAGCCCGGCTGACCGGATGTCTAGACCTCGTGCGCGTACCGAGCGAGCGTCTCTGGGTCGAGTGGGCTGAAACGCCTAGGCAGGAGGCTCTCGGCGACATCCTAGGAGTCCCGGTCAAGGCTACGGTGGCGGGAGGGCGAGCCGGTGTGCTCATCAGTTCCGATGCCGCTGGTCGCACCGGAACCATCCGTTCATTCTGGTCTACACCGGACGACAAAGCCCACTGTGCGGCGCTGATTGCCGACTTTGATCTGAATCGCCCCATTCGTAACTTTCAATCCATCGCGGATGTATTCAATGGATCGTCGGCGGGTGTCACCGTGTCCGAGGAACCGGCGATCGACGCCTTTTTGAGCCATATCTGCTTTCGTTTCGATCCCGCATGGTCGGACTACTATCGCTCGGCGAATCTGTCGATCGATCAGCAATCGGCGGTGCTGTGCACTGCACTGGGCTCGACAGCCTTCGCCATACCCATGCTTTTCGCATTATTTCTGCTGCTGGCCGCCAAGGACGCTGCACAGCAGAGCGTCGCGAATCTGGATCGACTCAACCGGGACCGCCGACTTTCCGGAAGGGCCGAACTGCTCGAGCATGTCGAAGTCACCACGAGCATCCGGGCGCAACGCGAGGGCAACCGAACCGGCATCGATGCCGACACTCGCATCGGTCGAAGGCTGCATCATGTCCGTGGCCATCTCGCCCGACGCGGGCACAATATCTTTTGGCGATCGCCACACCTGCGCGGCAATGCACGACTGGGCGCAGTGCGATCTCGGACTGTCAAACTCACCTTTCACTAACGCAAAGCTCGCAATCGTCAACGTCTCGGTGCAACGGTAGTTGCCACCGATATCCCGGCTTGCCCACGGGGGCGCTCAATTTGCCATTTCAGTCCCTACAGCACCCGCAGTGCTGGGGCCTTGATCGTACGAAAGCAAAGGAATCACTTGATGAACGGTAGCGATGTACACCGAATTGAAAATTGAACACCGCGTTCGACGCAAAGCCGCAGTGGGTGCGGTGCTATCGATGTTGTCGCTCAGCACGGTGTCGGCACCGAGTCCGGGCGTGAAGCAACAGGAAGGTGCGACCATCACGCCGAATTACAAGGATGCCGAACTCGGTCAGATCATTCAGGCCGTCAGCGAGGTGACGGGTAAAAATTTCATCATCGATCCTCGCGTCAACGCCAAGGTTACCATGCTGTCGGCGACCCCGATGTCGCCGGCGGCGTTCTACGAAGCATTTCTCGCCGTACTGCAGGTCTACGGCTATGTCGCCGTGCCCGCCGGCAAGATCATCAAGATCATTCCGAATACCGATGCCCGGCAACTACCGTCCATCGACTTGCCGAACAGCGTCAGCTCGAACTCCGACGAGATGGTCACCCAAATCATTACCATGAAGAACATCAGCGCGGCCCAGCTGGTACCGCTGCTGCGACCGCTGATCCCGCAGCAAGGACATCTGGCGGCCTATCCGAACGGTAACATGCTCATCATCTCGGATCGCGCCAGCAACGTGAGCCGCATCATGAAAATCATCGAGCGCATGGACGTAAGCGGCGATGAACCCACCGAAGTGATTCCGCTGCACAATGCCAGCGCCACGGAACTGGTACGCACCGTCAACCAGCTGAATCAAGGCGCGGCAGGCGCTGACGCCGGTGGGACGCCGATCAAGATCGTCGCCGATGAGCGTACCAACAGCGTACTCATCAGCGGCGAGAAGTCACTGCGACTGCGGGCCAAGGCGCTGGTCCTTGACCTGGATACGCCGCGGATGGGTGGCGGCGGCGATACCGAAGTGCGCTATTTGCTATATGCGGACGCCGAAAAGCTGGCCGACAAACTCAAAGGGCAAGGCTCGGCCACCTCCAAAGCGCAAGGCGGACCCCAGGGAGGTGCGGCAGCGGGGGCAGCGCCCAGCGGCGGAGCGAACGTCGATGCCAGTGTCACGATTTGGGCGGATGTGCCCACCAACGCACTCATCATGACGGCGCCGCCCAAAATCATGAAATCGCTCATGGCCGTGATCGACAAGCTCGATATCCGCCGCGCGCAAGTGGAAATCGAGGCCATAGTAGTCGAGGTCCAAGTCAACAAAAGCGGTAGTCTCAGTGTGCAGTGGCTCATCGATGGCTACGGCGGCTACGGCGTGTCGAATCTGCCCGGCAGCGGTTCCAGCATCGTCTCTCTGGCAACCGCCGCCCTGGAGGGCACCAGCAGCGCTACGACGACGTCGAGCTCGTCGAGCACGACCTCAACCCTGTCCTCCGCGATTCCGACCGGCGCCACCTACGCCGTCGGCACTTATAACTCGACCACCGGCAAGGGTATCGGAGCAGTCATTCAGGCCTTGCAGAGCGACAGCACCAGCAACATCATCTCCACGCCGCGGATCATCACCATGAACAACGAGGAAGCCGAGGTGAAGGTGACTCAGGAGATTCCGCTGATTACCGGTCAATATACCAGCTCCACCTCGAGCACCAGCGGCACCACGAGCCCCTTCACGACCATTCAACGTGAAGAAGTGGGCACCATCCTCAAAGTGACCCCACATATCAGCGAGGGCAATACCATACAGCTCAAGATCGAGCAGGAAGACTCCTCACCGGGCGCAAAACTCACCGATTCGGCCGACATATCCACCAACAAGCGCTCCATCAAGACCACCATTCTCGTCGACGACGGCGGTATCATCGTCCTCGGCGGCCTGATGCAGGACACCGTCTCGGAGAGCGAGGATCGCGTACCAGGGCTCGGCTCCATTCCCCTCATCGGCAACCTGTTCAAATCGCGCAGCGGCTCGCGCCAGAAAACCAACTTGTTGGTCTTTCTTCGCCCCAAGATATTGCGGGATCAAATCGCAACCGAGGCGGCCAGCGCGTCCAAGTACAATGAAATTCGCGATGAGGAAAAATCCTTGAACAAGGGCAAGATCACCCTGCTGCCCGGAGAGAAGCAACCGTCGATCCCGCCGATGCCGCCTAGCAAAGCGCCACCGCCTTCCATCCGCGCGCCGGACGACTCGGCCCCGACGCCGCAGCCCGCGCCCATAGGCGCGGTCGCTCCTGGCCCCCAGCCCGTATCACCGACCTCGCCACCCCAGGGGTGAAAGTCGGGCACCCAACACGGACTATCGTTGAGTCCGTCTCCTGCTGCCCGATCCCGGCGAGGTGGATCGCGACTCCAACTCGTCGCCAAAGTGCTTCGCTATGTAGGCTTCTGCTGCTTCTTTCGCGTTGCACCCACTCCGGGGTCAGGTGACCCGTCTCGCGTACCGACAGCGTGAATGCGAGGCCGACAATCTCGACGGCAAAATCCAACGCGAAGCGTTACTACTCCGAGCGCGAGATAGTTGGGGCGATTCTCGCGATCGGGTACTACATGACGATGGCGCGCCTGACCGAGGCGACCGAGACACCTGTGGATCCGGCTGCGGGAAATGGCGCTCTTCAACGCTGCACAACAGCCAGTGCCGGAGATGCGAACCAGTTAAACCGATGCTCGTGCGCTTCAGCGCCGCGGAGATGCAAAATCTGTCGGCGAGCCAGAAGCTACTCGGCGATTATTCCCGCTTGCACGCGACGGGAGAATTCGGGAGTATGGAGGTTGGCACAGGAGGTGACGCGATGAACGATTCCGATACGGTCGAGGTTCCGGCGCGTTTGTACGCCCAGGCACGACGACGGCTGCTGGAGAATGAGCCGTTGCGGGATCATGCGGTGTCTTCGTCGGTGGCGGGGTCGTTGACTGCCGGGGAGGTCGCCGCGCTGGAGCGGGTCGGGTTATCGGTGGCGTCTTGGGTGGGAGAGGCGCACCAAGACCCGTTGGTCATCTCGATCACCGACTATATGGCCTTACTCGAGACGAGTTTCACGACCAGCGAGGCGGCCGATCTCTTGCAGGTGGATGTGAGCCGAATTCGGCAGCGGCTCCGGGAACGCTCGTTGTTCGGTATTGAATATGACGGCGAGCGGCGCTTGCCGCGATTTCAATTTGAACGGCATCTGGTACTGCCAGGTTTGCGAGAAGTCTTGGCTGCTCTGCCGGAGGCGCTCAATCCGGTGGATGTAACCGAATGGTTTCTGTCGCCGAATCCGGATTTGGAGTTGGGCACCGGCGCGGTGAGCCCGCGTGAGTGGCTGTTGCGCGGTGAATCGGTGGATGCGGCAGTCGCGCTCGCGCGCGGCTTCGAGTAGCGAGTTCACCGCGCGGCGAATGGCTAAATTCCCGAACTCGCCGGGGGCCTCGGCGCTGGCCGAGAGGGCGCCCGCCCTGACCACACTGCCCGCGGGTTCGGCGTTGGCTCGTGTGTACTACACATCCAGTGCGCATCCGTTGGCGTGGAACCAGTTTCGCTCCTTTGGACCGTTGAATTTTCGGTGGGATCATCATCTGCCGACCGCCGTCGGGGAGCCGCGCGAGCAGGGACAGGCGGTGTACTACGCCGCTGCCAACGCAGTCACCTGTCTGGCGCAGGTGTTCCAGACGACCCGGCGCTTCGATCGGGTGCATCAGGCGCCGTGGTTGGTGGTATTCAACACGCTGCGCCCTCTGTTGTTGTTGGATCTGACCGGCGACTCCGCGACGCGCATGGGAGCGTCCATGGCGATTCACTCGGGGAGTCGGGGGCGTGCTCGCGGCTGGGCGCGGGATTTGTACGAGGCGTTCGTGCATGCCGAGGGCATTGTGTATGAGTCATCGACGCATGGGGGTGCACCGGCGTTCGCGTTGAACGAACGGGCGCTGCGCGCCCCGTTGTTTCCGCCCCATCCGGAGTTTCATCGGGCGTTGGCGGATGACGTTATGCTGGATCCGCTGAAGCATGCGGCGCAGGTGTTGGGCTATGCATTGCGGTAGCGAAGGTGCTCGCCGGGCCGACAAGTTACGCGATTACAGGTCACTGCGACGCCATGGCGGTCACGATCAAAGCCGCTTTCGAGCGCGTTATTTTCGCGCACCGAGCCGCGCAAGCATCGCCGAAAGGTCCTCGGGACTGATGTAGAAGTACTCGCACACGCGCCCCCACAACATCGGCGTCGGTACATTGCGGCCACCCCGCTCTTTCTGCGTCTGGTCGAGAACGTACAAAACCACCCGCTCCTCGCGCGTCAGCCCGTCGCGGACATCGGGTATTCCGTCGTAGCGTGAGGTCATTCTTGCACCTAGCCTGGATTCCTGCGCGTATATTCTACGGGCGTATTCCGATGATGGCGACCGGCGCCCCCTCGCGCGCTGCCGGAGAATAAACCACCGATCTTCGAAGCGCGTGGTGCATGCAATTCGGTCGGTGAATGTCCATTTTGCGTGGTAATTTGGACACGTGATACCCAGATTGATTTCATTGGCGATGGAAATTCGTCGCCTCCGCGACCGAATATCGCGCACGGGGTCTTGGACGCGAGAAGCACAATAGGCTCATCAATGACCGACAACTTATATCCAGCCGCTTCGAGCTTTAAAGAAGACGATTGGACCATCCTGACCAATTATTGGCATCCCGTCGCATTGAGCGACGAAGTCGGCGATCTAAAGCCATTCGCGGCGCGCCTCTTGGATATCCGCCTGGTTCTCTATCGTCTCGGCGGTCTAACGGCGGCGCTCGACCATTGCCCACATCGAGGCACGCGATTGAGCCTGGGCAAGATAACCAATGGAAGCCTTGTGTGCCCGTACCACGGGCTGGAGTTCAACGGGCGAGGCGCATGCACCAGAATTCCGGGGGATCAGCGCGCCACTCGGATTCCCGATCGCTTCAAGATCCCGACGTTTCTGACGGAAGAGCGGTATGGCCTGGTCTGGGTATGCCTGTCGGGAAAGCCGGCATTTTCAATTCCCGACTGGTCATATCTCGAACAAGAGGGGAACCAACGCGCCAGCCTGCAGGCCGTTTGGAACACCTCGGCCCCGCGGCACGTTGAAAACTTTAACGATCTCGCGCATTTCTCAACCGCTCACGCGGCGACATTCGGCAGCAGCGACCGTACCGAGGTACTTCCCTACGTGGTCGAGCAGCGGCCTCACGGCCTGTATTTCGACGTCATGATCCCCATGTTCGACGGATCCACATTCAATGACCAGCCGAAATACAAGGAGATACGCAGCGAATATGAGCTGACGTTCCCGTATTCCACGCGACTGACCCTACACTACACCAACGGCATCGAGCATATCTGCGATGTGGCCTCGCCGATGTCCGCCGGACAAACCCGAATCTTCATCCTAAAATCGCGCGACCATCACCAAGACCAATCCCTCTCGGATTGGGTCAAGTTTCAAGAAGCGGTGAATGAAGAAGATCGAGCGATGGTCGAATCCCAAACGCCGGTAGGGCTTCCCTTGGATAGAACTGCCGAATGGCACCTCGGTTCCGATCGGTTCTCCGTCGCGTATCGGAAATATTGGCTCGACACCGGCATGAGTTCCGCGTTCTGACTGGAATGCCACCCCGGACTCGGTTCCCCAAGAACTCGGCCGACTTGCTCCACGACTCAGAAGGACAGGACAAAATCGTAAAGGCACCTGTTGCTGCCTTGAGGGCTACGTTGATAGTGTAGAGGGAGTTCAGTCACTCCGGCTAAAGCGGGAATATCTCTATGTCGGTTCCATTGCCAGCCGAAAGCCAGGCGGTTTCGGCTGCGCCACGCCTCGAGCTGCGGCACAATTGCGTGTCTCTGGTGGAGAATTTCGCACAAACTCTAGGCGTGTTGTCGCCGGTCGGGACCATCAGCGTCATCATTCCCTTGCTGATTGCCAGTGCCGGTAATGGAACGTGGCTGCTGCTGCTGATCACGCTGAGCATATTTCTCGTCGTTATGCTGAGTGTTCTGCGCTTTGCTTCGTTGCATTCATCGGCTGGCTCACTCGCGGCCTTTGCTCGCCTGGGTTTGGGTCCCTGGGGCGGCTTGATCGGCGGGTGGATATATCTCTTGGGCATGTTCTACTGCGTCCCGTCGGCCATTCTGGCGTCGGCGTCGTATTGCGATCTGTTGTTGATACCCTGGTTCGGCCGATCACTCACCGCCACCCGCGTTGAACTCATCGCAGTGATATTGACCGTCGGCGTCTGGTTGTCGGCCTATCGCAGCATCAAGCTTTCCACCAACATGATGCTGGTCATCGAGTGCTCCTCGTTGACCCTGATGCTTTTCCTTCTATTCGCCGGAATGTTTCACTCGCATGCCTGGGTTGACCCCGCGCAAATCAAATTGACGGGGGTGCACTTCTCCGGCATGCAAGGCGGTCTCGTCCTGGCTTTCATGCTGATGGCCGGATTCGAGGGCGCCACCAGTCTTGGCGAGGAATCGCAGAACCCGAAGACGGCGATACCCCGGGCAATCCTCAGTTGTATGGTGCCATTGGCCATACTTTATTTGCTGGTGACGTATTGCCTCGTGTCGCTGGAAAATCGGGGCATCGTCGCTGGCCAGGTAAGCGGCCTGACGGTGCCTTTCGACAATCTGGCGCATGCGATCAACCTTCCATGGCTCGGTTCTCTCAGCTCGCTCAGTGTTGCATTGAGCTATTTCGCCTGCGGGTTAGGATCGCTGACCATTGCCTCCCGCGTTCTCTTTTCAATGGCGCGCGAAGGCCAGTTGTGGCGGAGCTTCGCCAATGCTCATCCGACGAATGCGACTCCGCACCGGGCCATCGCGTTGCTTTCGATTCTCAGTATTGCAATACCATCAGGCATGCTCGTCATGGGAGCGGACTTCGGGGTTGCGTTTAACTTCGTGACACAACTCGGGTCCATTGGTGTTGTCGGAGCCTATATGATGGTCACTCTCGCATTGCCGCTGTATTTGCGACGGCATCACCACTTGAAGGGGCGGGATATCGCGGTGGCCGCCATCGCCGGCGCTCTCCTTGGGCTCGTGCTCTTACTCAGCGTATATCCCGTCCCCGCACCGCCGTATGCCTACGTTGCGTACGTGTTTCTCGCCTCGGCCGTGATGGGAATCGCCTTCACTCTATTGCGAATCATGCGTCGAAGCACCCCTCCGCTGACGGTGGGGTCCCAGGGATAGGAGGGACAGTTAACCTCGAGTTGCGCCACACCGCACCCGCCTTTGGATTGTCGTTGTGGCTCATAATTAATTGATTTAATTTGATTTATCCTTTATATTTCGATCCAGGATTATAAAGGATAATTCCTTTGATATCAATTAATTACGATATAGACGACGAATCTCTGCGATTGCTCGCCAATCTCGAGCAGCACTACGCGGCGTGGATCGAAGCCGAACGTGTATTGCTACCAGGCCGGCTTGCCTGGAAAACGGTGGCGCAACGGGACTATTTGTACCGTCTCACCAATGGCCGCGGTGACGGCCGCTCTCTAGGCCCCCGCTCGCCGAAAACGGAAGCTCAGTACGAAGCTGCGCAGATGGCGCGTCAAAGCACGGAAACGCTCTGGCCGCTCCTGCGGCGCGAGGGCGCGATGTATCGCACCCTGCGCTTGCCGCGCATTTCTTCCGCTGCGGCCGATCTCCTGCGGGAATTCGATCGTCATGAATTGCTCGGCGGCAGCCTGATGGTCGTGGGCACCAATGCGATGGCCGCCTACGAAATCGAAGCACGCGCACGCTTTGCGACGGCGGCTGGCGTGGACAGCACACTGGATTTCGACATGACCTGGGTTGCTGCAGAAGCCAGGCAGACCACACTTGCTGCAGTAGGCGCCGCACCCCGCACGCTGTTGGATGTCATGAAACGCGTAGATTCGACTTACACCGTCAACACGGAGCGCAGCTTTCAAGTCCGCAACGCGGGCGGCTATGAAGTGGAGCTTCTGCTGCCGATGAGCCTCGCAGGAACTTTGCCACGCAACGAAACCCTGCTTCCCATTGCGCTGCCTGAGCAGGACTGGCTGCTACTCGGAAGAAGAGTAGAGCATGTCGTCTGCGGTCTCGACGGATTGCCCGCGCGTGTGATCGCGCCGGATCCACGACGCTTCGCGCTGCAAAAATTGTGGCTGGCGGAGAAGTCCTCGCGCAATCCATTGAAGAAGCCCAAAGACGCGAAACAAGGTGCGCTGCTGTTGGGCGCGATAGACGAGCGCATGCCACACTTTCCGCTCGACGATGCATTTCGCGACGAACTACCGTCCGAGTTGACGCATCACTTCGATCGGTGGCGCAAGGCGAAGAGCGGATGAGTCGCTACCGCTGATGCGTAAATTGCGTCTGACCAAAGCGTTGACCAGCGACGGGCATTTCGCTAAGGCCGGATTCGAAGCATTGCTGTCCGAATAGAGCGGTAGTGGTACTGAAAGGTTTCGTTGACCACGAATTGAAATGTCGCCAGCGGTGTTTCCAACGCCTAGACTGATTTAGCCCTGATCCTCACGACTAGCGCGACAACGGGTGGCACGGCGAAGCACCAAGTTGCGATGCTACCGAACAGCAATGCGGCGGCCGCGGCACCGGCGGCAAAACTAGCGACGGCAATGGACATGCGGCGCATCCGCGCCATGGTTACGGTACGGGATTCGGCCGACAGCCCACGAATCGCGTCCGCGATATCAATCATGATTTGCGTCGTGGTGCCGGTCATTAGCGTCGACGGTGGCGCGGTACCCAAATGGACCCGGTGGGCCGCGTTCTGAATCGCCATCGCGGACACCAGTGTCATCCCGGTGAGTATCGCGGGCCACCCGTCCCCGCTGGCAAATGGCCCCAGCCAGATTGCAAGCACGGCGCCGATGATCAGGAGAATCAGCTTTAGGGTCAACATCGTCTCGAGTGCGGGCCAGGATTTTCCGGGGAGATTGAAACTGGCAAACCGGGTGACGATGATCACGATGCAAAACACCGGCAATGCCAATAGTTTGGCGACGATCCCCGTTGTCCCGAATACCAGCGCGGCCCCTAGGGTCACGAAATTACCGGTAACGTGCGCGGTGAATAGTCCCTGGAGGGTTAGGAACCCAGCCGTATCGACATAACCACCATTAAAACTCAGCAGCGTGGGAACACTCGGTTTCATTGGATCACCATCCGTACTTAAATTCCACTCCGACATAGTCGCTGTCGTGACCACCCACTGCACGGATTGCATCTGCTATGGCGAAATGAACCGCTTCAAGCGCCAGCGATATATGGGACGTCAGCGTGTAGTCCGCACGGAATTGGCCGTAAGTACCGCTGTAACGTCCAGTCCGTCCTGCGGTGCCGGGAACCGCAATAGTGGGCTGGGAATAAACTGCGTCTGCCGTAGTCTCCCGCCATTGTATCCCGATAGCTGCCATGAGCTTGAGGGACGGGATTGGATGCACTGTCAGCGAAGGTTTGAGGTGGATAATATTCACGTAACCCGTGTAGCCGGCCAAAGTCACATAGTAGCCGTTGGGAAATAGCGGGTTGAAGGTATTGAGCTGGTGATCGCTCCGATTTCGATCGCCTGACGCGGCATCCACTTGAATCCCGAGACGCGGTATCCACAGGCCTACCATCGTGTAGCCTATCAAAGATCCGAACGCCCAAGCCTGAATGCTGTCACTGCCGATTTGGCCCCACTGCTCCATTGCTTCTACATCCCAATCGATAGAGTGTTTGGTGCCCGCAAAACGTAGATCGAAGATCTTGCGGTGCTCATTGCCGTCTATAGTGAGAACCTTTGAGCCATCTTGCGTGAAGCGTGATAAATAAGCAGACACGTTTGCCGAGCCCATGACCTTGCGCTCGACGCGAAAGCCGCCGTATGTGAGCCGGTTATTGCTGTAATCATCGAATGGCCGCAAATCGCGATCCTGAACGGGATGGCTAAAGAACGAGATATATCGCCATTGCCCCTGTTCATAGTCGATCCACGCGGCATCATAGGATTGGCGAACGTTGGGCCCGTCCCGAACGGAGACGAAGCGCTGCAAGTCGAAGCCTATCTGTTGCCGGCCCAATCGAAACTTGAGCATGCCATCGCCGACTGCCTGAGTTACCGCAATGAACGCCTGTTCAAGATCAAGGCGATCTTGGTCGACGGGCGTCAATACCTTCTTGCCGAGAGCATAGTCGCTCTGAATCTGGGTAAAGAACTGGAATTGCGGACCGAGCCGCAGATCCGCGTGGACCTCGAGACGGCTGATGTCATAGTCCGTCCTGCGGTTCGCGCCGACACCGAAGCTCGCGGCGTCATTGGCTTCAAACCGCTCCCTCAAATTGGCCCCTAACGAGATATAGCTCTTTGGGTCATCGACCGAGAGGGAAATGTACTTCAGGCTATCGAGCGGTTCTCGCGGAACCCGGGAGTCCGCGAGAACCGACCAATCTTCTTGCCAGCGGTTGAACAGGATCAACGGCCGTGGCGGTGTTTTATCAGCCGCCCCCGAATCAGCGGCGGATTCATCGCCACACGCTGTGCCGAACCACAACAGCAGCAGTACTGCAATAAGTGCGCAGGCTGCGAACTGCTTCGACACCGACATGGCGCAGCCAACGCCCTGCGGCGGTTGCATGATATTGGAGTTCAATATCACCTACCGTTCGACGCGTGGATCTCCGCGATGTAGCCGCCAGGAAATTGCACAAATGCGGCTTGCCGACCACGTGATGTGAAGGGCGCCACGAGCACCTTCGCACCACTTGCCTTCGCCTTGTCCAGCGTGTTCGGCAAGTCGGCTACCTCATAACCCGTCATTTCCCGACCAAACGGATAGGGCAGATGACCGTCTGTGACCAGCACATTCATCTTGCCGAACCGGGATTCTATGCTGATGGAACGGTACGTGATGTTCGGGTTCCCGATCTCAATGCCGGGCGCGTGCGCGTCGTCCAACACGACCTTTCCGTGAGCGAAGCGCAAGAAATCCCGCACGAATAGGTTGACCGTGTCGCGCGAGACATACACGCGATTGTCCGGAATCGTATCAAGAGATGCGTAGGAAGGCGCGGTGTCATGCCAATACAACTGCATCTTGACACCACCGGGCCATTGGATCACGGCGTCGAGGCCGATCGGGTCCCTGAACTTGTCGACAATCACTTCCGCGCCGGCAGCACGCGCCGCGGCCATCGCTTTGTCGATGTCGGTGACAAGATAGCCTGTCCGCTCTTCCCCATAGGGATACGGTATCGGAGTGGAAAAGGCGAACGTCGAGAGCGTACCGGCCGGCGTCCACACGTACTGTAACTCCGTGCTGCTCGGCACAGGCAGCACATTAGCGGTACCGCGTGGCGAGGGCTTGCCCCCAAAGGTGGCGGTGAAGCTGTTGACGAAGGCGTCGAAATCAGCGGCCGCGATATACACGTGGGTCGTGTCGTACTGGGCTCCGACGGCAACGCTCGGCAAACCGGCCGCCGAGCTCTTGGCATTTACCTCGGCCTGAGGTATTGCTTGCAGTAGGGCAAGGGCAGACACAAAGACAACCTTGCGGAATATGCCCCTGAACATCCGGTCACGCATAAAACACTCCATTCTAGGGATTGAGAGATGGGATTTCCACGAGCGCTGCTTGCGGTCGAGCCAGTTTGTCGAAGCCGCTCCTCCAATAAGGCAATGTCAGAGCGAGACGCCCGAAGAGCAGGATCGGAGATGCACTCAGCAAATCGGCAACCCAGCCCGGCGGATCGAGAGGGCGAACGGTCAGATTCATGTTCAAAAGGCCCAACATGCGCAGCCGAGCGGACCCCAGAAATCCGCCTGTGCCCCGCCGTCAATGATGGACGCATAAGGGTGGGTGTGCTTGTGTACGGCGCATACCGTGGGGCGTGCGACTGGGGCCTTCCAGTAGCGACTACCGAAATTCACCGGCGACCAATCCGGCATCGGCGCGGGAAGCGAGGGATCGAGCGATTTGAATTCCTCACCGGCATAGACGATCTTGCCGTCCACCACGGTCAGTACCGAGACGATACCGCGGATGTTCTCTTCGGGCACGCTGAAGTAGTCTTCCGAGAGCAGCGCGAAGTCGGCGAACTGGCCGACTTTGATCTGGCCTTTGATGCCGTCCTCATTGGAGAACCAGGTATTGGCCCGTGTATACAGCTCTAGCGCTTCGTCGCGATCGAGCCGATTGCGCGCCGGATACAAGTTAAGACCCCCGAGAGTATTTCCCGTGACGAGCCAGTACAACGCGTTCCACGGATCGTAGCTCGCCACGCGCGTGGCATCGGTGCCTGCGCCGACCCTGACACCCATTTCCAGCATGCGTTTAAATGGCGGTGTGCGTTCGCCCGCGCGCGCCCCGTAGCGCTCGACGAAGTATTCGCCTTGATAGGCCATGCGGTGCTGCACGGCGATGCCGCCCCCAAGCGCGGCGACGCGTTCGATATTACGATCCGATACCGTTTCTGCGTGATCGAAAAACCAGCGGAGCCCGTCGAACGGGATATCGCGGTTGACCTTCTCGAACACATCGAGCATGCGTCCGATCGACTCATCGTAGGTCGCGTGCAGGCGCCACGGCCAGCGTTTGGCCGCCAGCACACGCACCACCGTCTCCAGTTCGCTCTCCGTGCCGCTCTGCAGGTTGGGGCGCGGTTCGCGGAAATCCTCGAAGTCCGCGGCCGAAAATACCAGCATTTCGCCGGCGCCGTTGAGCTTGTAAAAATCGTCTCCCTGCTGGTATTGACTGCTTGCCGTCCACCGCATGAAATCCGCGACCTCCTCCCTGGGTTTTTGCGTGAACAGATTGTAGGCAATGCGCACGGTGAGTTCATTGCGGGCGTGTAGATCCTCGATGACCTTGTAGTCATCGGGATAGTTCTGGAACCCTCCGCCGGCATCAATCACGCCGGTCAGCCCGAGCCGGTTCAGTTCGCGCATGAAGTGACGAGTCGAGTTCAGCTGATACTCGAACGGTAACTTAGGCCCCTTGGCTAATGCGGAATACAACAGCTGAGCATTCGGCCGCGCGAGCAAGAGGCCGGTCGGTTCGCCGCGAATGCCCCTGACGATTTCGCCACCCGGCGGATTTGGAGTATCGCGCGTGTAGCCCACGGCACGCAGTGCAGCGGCATTGAGCAAGGCGCGATCGTAAAGATGCAGGATGAACACCGGTGTGTGGGGCGCCGCCATGTTCAATTCGTCCAGCGTCGGCAGGCGCTTCTCGGCGAATTGATGTTCACTGAATCCACCGACTACACGCACCCACTGAGGCGCAGGCGTACGCGCGACTTGCTCGCGTAGCATCCGCATCGCGTCGGCGAGCGAAGGTACCCCGTCCCAACGCAACTCGAGATTGTAGTTGAGACCGCCGCGAATCACGTGGATATGCGAGTCTATCAAGCCTGGGATCAAGCGACGACCGTGCGCGTCGAGTACGCGGGTGTGCGGAGAATACAGCGCCATGACTTCCGCCTCGTCGCCGACGGCGAGGAACTTGCCTCCGGCTACGGCGAGCGCCTGTGCTTGCGACCGAGCGCGATCTACCGTGGCGATGCGTGCGTTATGCACAATCAAGTCGGCTTGTTGAGACATGCACTAGGCCTCGATGGGTTAAGAGATATCGACGAACTAGTCCGCCGAGGGTCTCTTCTGCGCCGGGTTGCGGAGCGGCTGTGTTTGGGTCGGCAAGGCGCCGAAGCTGTGAGACCGTAGATGCGCAGCGACATGAGAGATGCTGAGCGGCTCGCGCGCGATCCACTGCTTCGCGAGCGGTACGGCTTGCTCGCCGAGCAAGATGCCGGCGAGGCCCACCAACGCAATCACGGGCGGCGCCGGCGATCGAACGTTAAGCAGTCCGTAAATCATGCCGACCAGCACGCCGACCGCAAGGGAGATCAAGTACGGTTTCATCGGAGCACCTAGGATGGATATGGGCCGGGATTTGCTTCGACTTGCCTCACACCAAGCCTCAGCCTTCGTGAGCGTTGAACATGGTTTTGGCGTAGACCAAGCCGAGACCATAACCTCCGCCGTGCGCCACCGCCGTGGCCACGGTTTCGTCGTAGGTTCCGCCGCGCGCCCAATCTCGCTGTAGTTCGAGCAGATACTGCACAGAAGTCATCGGCCGAATACCCAGTTGAATCATTCGCTGCATGGCACGCTCATGCGCCTCCTCGGAGACGTCGCCACAGGCGTCGGCGATGACATACACTTCGAAACCCTGATCCTGCGCAGACAATGCCGGTCCCACGATGCAAACCGAAGTCCATAAACCGGCGAGCACCACCTTGTCTACACCGGCCGCGTTCACTCGCTGGGCGATGCGCTCGTCTTCCCAGGTATTCATGGTGGTGCGGTCAATGATTTCCGATTGCGGGAATACCGTCCTGATTTCTGGGAAGATGGGACCGGAGAACGACTTCTCGGCGACCGTGGTCAGGATGGTGGAAACAGCGAACTCTTTCGCGGCCTTCGCGACCAGCGCCGCGTTGTTACGCAGCAGTGCAATATCGATCGAACGCGTGGCGAACGCCATCTGTGGCTGGTGGTCGATCATGATCAACACGTGGTCCTTGTTGTTGAGCAGGGTCTTTCCGGGTTGTGCTTTTGCGATGGGCATGAAGGTTCTCCTTAGGCGTGATCGAGCGAGATGGCGCACTCTAGGTGCCTGCGAACGGGCCGCCTAGCCAACCAAAGCCGAACGCCGCGTTCTCGAAAATAGAACGGCGATCCCGGACTGGAGGGTTGCGCGTGTTGCATAATCGCGATTTCAACGGCACACCCTGATGAGTTCCGTGGGGTGAGTCGACCGACAGGGGGATCCTTGAATCAAGATTTTGGCGACATTCGGGCGTTTCTGCAGGCCGTCGAGTGCGGCGGGATCAGTGCAGCTGCGGTACGAATGAAAGTTTCCAAGTCCGTTTTGAGCTCGCGCGTCACGCGCCTTGAGAAATCACTGGGGGCGAAGCTACTTCACCGCTCCTCTCAAGGGGTTATCGTCACCGATACGGGGCACCGCTTCTATGCGCACATGCGCGATGTCGTCTCGCGCATGCAGCAGGCGGTAGACGAAGTCTCGGGAGGTGACGACACCCGCTTAAGTGGCAACCTACGCATCACGGCGCCAATGACCTTTGGTACGGTTTACCTTGGTCCGTTGCTTTTTGCGTTCATGAATGAGCACCCACAGTTGGAAGTCACTCTCGACCTCAGCGATCGTCAGGTTGATATCCTGACCGAGGGCTATGATCTGGGTGTGCGCATCGGTCGGCTATCCGATTCGGCGCTGGTGGCACGCCGTATTGCGCCGAGTGCGCGGGTACTGTGCTGCAGCCCAGCCTATGCCAAGCGTCATGGTGTTCCAAAATCTCTCGAAGAGATTCAGGAACACCAATGCATATGCTACGGCAGCGCCAGCATTGCTCCGTATTGGCAGTTTGCGGCGTCAAGGTCTCCCAGCAAGATACAACAAGTCGTGGTGCGAGGCAGAACCCATCTCAACAACGGCGAGAGTATGCGCGACGCAGCGATTGCGGGTCTCGGGCTTGCCGTTTTGCCTCTCTTTATCGCGGCGCCCGCCTTGCGCGACGGACAGCTGCAGGTGTTGTTGCATGATGCGCCGCCGACTCAGGACGTCATCCATGCGGTCTATCCGCAGACCCGCTATGTCTGCCGCGCCGTGCGCGCCCTCATCGACAAGCTCGTCACGCACTTTGACGGGGTGCCGAGATGGGAACTCAACTCTCCGGCGGTGACAGGCTCTACGGCTCCCCGAAAGGCGCGGCAGCCGTTGCGTTGAACACCAAAACCGCAGGCAAAGACTGCTACTCGAGGACTGCACCAGCGCCAAGTTTCGCGCGCTCTATCAGGAGCTAGTCGAGACTGGCATCAGCGCCACCACCGGCAGCTGCTATTTGACATGAAGATGAGGAACCGCCAAGCTCATTAGAATGCTCGCGTGACACTCATCAGGCAGTTAGGAAGGATCCCTCATGATGCTAAATTGGATCAGAGACAATTTTCATCCGCTCTGGCACTTGCGCAGAAATTCAACAGTATTTCGGTGGGCTACTCAAAACGTCAGGATAAAGATAGGCGTCCGAATTAAAAATGTAGATCACAAAGTGTATGTTGATCTTTTACGCAATCCTCATTTGGTTAGTTCGCCCAACAACTACGAGCGTCAGGATCTAGAGCTCATGATAGATCTGATAAGTCGATTGAAGCTGAAGCGGATGTTCGACGTGGGTGCGAATTTGGGTGTTTACGCCTTCACTTTCTCGGCGACGGCACAGGAAGGCCGCGTCGTCGCCTTCGAACCGGACCCCGTCAACGCGAGGCTTTTTGAGGCAACAAATACTCGTTGCCCTCGCCATAACGTACTTTTGGAAAGAAAGGCGGTCGCGGAATCGCATGGAAGCGCCCTCTTTCTGACTGATACTATGTCAGGCGCGACCGGGTCACTCCGCTTAGAAGACTCCAGCTTCAGTGAACGGAACTATGGCTTTCCGCAACCCCGAACAACGGTGGAAACAACAACAATTGATGACGCGTCGAAGCGCTTTTTCCCGCCGGACTTCATCAAAATAGATGTGGAGGGCGCGGAATTAGGTGTACTGGAGGGAGCTCGCGAAACGTTATCGAAGGCTCGTCCCCTCATGCTGATAGAGGTCGGTTCGGAGAAGTTGCAATGCGTGCAGGAATTCCTGAGCAAGAACGAATACATCATGCGCCCCACCACCGGGTCTAATTACCTCGTGTACCATCAACAGTCAGAGCTCTGCCACTAGGAGTGCTGGGCAGCAGGTCACTTCCGGTAGCTGGCGTGGCCCGCGCCAAAATCGCGCCATGGCGAAGCTATAGACCACCAATACGGTGGAAGTCATGGAGCAGGAAACGAGGCTCGAATTCACACTCTAACTCTTTGAAAAAATTAAGCCTCTTCGGGACCTAGCCCGCAGTAGCTATTCGCGGGCCAACCTCGTCTAACTCTTTGTGCCAACTATGAAAATCTTGGAGCGGGAAATCGTCGATCGCACAAGCATTTGATCTATAAAAAAATCGTGCATTTTGGAGGTCGCTTAATAGCGCTCAAAACGCGCAATAGATGCAACCCTCCCCGCGTTGAGTCTCGTACGCCCGGTCAAGCGCCCCCCCGGAACGAATTTCAGGTCAAAATGGCCCGATACCGATGATTTTGCTGATCGGCCTGCGTGGTAACATTTGGGGATGAAAGCCAAATCCCGATCTACGGTCAAACGCTCGACGCCGTCGGCCAGGACAAAAAGGGTGGTGGGATCTGGCCGCCTCAAGGCGGGTGAGGCCAAGGTTGATACCCGGTCATCGTTGTTGGGTTTGACAATTTATCCACCTGCTGAGCCTCCTCGTAAGATTCCCAAGTCAGCATTCCGCGCATTTGACTAGTGGCGACTCGTCGCTCACGGTCCAGCGCCCCCTATGGTCGCCAGGTCTTCGTGAATTGTCCTTACGATGAAGCCTATCTTCCGCTCCTTCGAGTACTCGTATTTACCATTCATGCCTGCGGCTTCCGAGCCCGGCTTTCGGTGGAAGAAATAAACTCCGCCAAACCTCGGCTCCAGCGAATCATCGATTTAATCCGGGAATGCAAACTGGGCATTCACGATTTGAGTCGCGTGCAGAGCAACGGCGATGGAGAGCTTCCCCGATTTAACATGCCGTTCGAATGCGGTGTGTTCGTCGGCGCTCAAACATTCGGCGATGTCCGTCAACGAAAAAAAGCATTCTTGCTGGTCGAAGCCGAGGCTCATCGGCACCAGAAAACGCTCAGTGACGCGGCAGGCCTCGATCCTCGACTCCATCATAATCTTCCCGATACATTGGTAGCCTGTGTACGGGATTTCCTTGCTGGACACATCACCCCCCGCCCACTCGGCTCGGCACACCTGATATCGCTCTATGGCGAATTCGATGCAGCTTACCCTTCAGTTGCAGAAATGTTCGGGCATGAAGCAAGTCAGCTGCGGCAGCTTGAGACCTTTGCTGACTGGCGGTGGATCATGGCAGACCGGCTCGCGAAGCGTGCTGCGCGAGGCTAAAGATAGCAACCATCACCGATTCACTTTCCCCACCATCGGCTATTTCGCCCCGACTCCGGCCGAATAAGCGGCTTCAGCCGTGCCCGATCAAAGAAGGCGACGAATTTTTCGCGAACGGTATTGGAATTCGAAGATCAAGGAGCTGCGGCTGCGACATCGACGTGCATCGCTGGCAACGCGGCCGAATTTCATGGCGTGACTGCAGCCTCCAAGGGCAGCGCTTACAAATGGATGTTCCCAACCCAGAACCGTCCTTCAACTGGAAGTCTTCCCGTCTGGCGGTACAGCGAATCGCGAAGCTGTCGCCGAGATCACAACGGTGATGCGCCATAATGCGCTGCTCGCAGCGGACGGTAGCGTCCGTGCGGATCGAGAGACTGTCGCCTGCGCTAGAACACGTGGACAGTTCGTCGGGTGCGCTCGGCAGCGCCGTCTATGGGCCGATCGCAGCGCGCTCGCCCGTGATCGCCGCGGCGCCCACGCCAAGCCGGGTCCACGAGAAATGGCTCGATCGGCTGTTCCAGGCCCACGAGACGGACAAGGTGCCCTACCTCGAGAGTTTGACCGACCATTGGCCGCCCAGGGCAAGGCGGACGACGCCATAAGCCTCGCGGAGGCGAATCGCGGCCCATGGACCAGTGGCACCGACGTCACCCGGGATGAAGATGCGTCGAGCCACCCGCGGACAATGGCAATGCTCCTCGTCCAGGAGCTGGACTACGCGAGCGTCGCGGACCACGTTGCTGAAGAACATCCTGGAACCGCGAGACTGCGTTTTCAGGTAACGTGCAGGCTTCGCAGCATACCGACGCCGGTATTGTGGTCGCGAGTTTCCTCGGAATCGAGACTCGTCTTGATATCCGCGGCCGTTTCGCGTAAACCTTGAAACTGAAATTCCGCGAGGAATGGCATGGACTATTCCCAAAGACTTAGAGAGCATACTCCCGCGCTTGATGGAATCCGTGGCTTAGCCGTACTTAGTGTTTTTGTCCACCATTTTGGCGGTGGTTCATCGTCTGTGTACCTGCCGATCCGGCTTATCGGAAACATCGTCAGATCCGGGTGGCTGGGGGTCTCCCTCTTCTTTGTGCTCTCCGGGTTTCTGATTAGCGGGATTCTCTGGGATTCTTTCGGTCAGCCGCACTGGTGGCGCAATTTTTACGCCCGTCGCGCGCTTCGAATATTTCCCCTGTACTACTTGACGATATTGCTAATTCTGATACTGAGCATGGTGGCTACCCGCAGCGTCGAATTCCCTGAAGGCGTCGGGGTTCTAGCCCTCTACCTTCAGAATTTCCCGCCGCTCTTTCCTGCTTTGCGCGCCATACCTGCAGCGGTCAGGACATCTCATTTATGGAGTCTTGGCGTCGAAGAGCAGTTTTATTTATTCTGGCCCTTCATCCTCATGGCGGTGGGCCGCATCAGCGCCGCGAAAAGCGCGTGCATTGTTGTATTCGTGGCTTCCATTCTTTTCAGAATTGTCGCGTATCGCTGGTTTCCGTCGGGCCAGGAGTGGGCCTATACCTGCCTGCTAGGCCGAATGGGCGAACTCAGCGCAGGCGCATATCTTGCGCTCGCCATTCGCGGAGAGGAACGCGCTACCATCTTAAAATACGCCGCGCCCACTGCTACCGTGACTTTTATCATCCTGGCCCTCACTTTGTCGCTGTCAGGCAGCCGCACGGCCGATAGCTTGCTCGTCCTTGTTTTCGGTATGAGCGTAGCGGCCATCCTGTTCGCTTCGCTCATCGCGATCGTGCTGCGGCCCGGTCCCCTACAGCGGCTCTTCGAGGTCCGCCCGCTGCGATGGGTGGGGAAAATCAGTTACGGGATCTACGTGTACCACGTGCTCTTGGGGCCCGCTTACACGGTCATTACGAGCCAAATCATTCACTCCGCTGGAAATGCATTTCAAATCTGCCGATTCTTCGTGGCCGCAATCCTGACTCTTGTCATTTCAGCAATATCGTTCTATGGCTTCGAGCGCCCGATACAGCGGTTTAAATCAAGATTTCCCATGAAACAGAGCACAGTAGAACGAGCGACGAGCCCTATATCAGTTGCGCAACAGTGACGCCCGCAGCTCCAGCTCCACGCCTTTGATCCTCGCATCTCCTGCGTTACTGATGTAGTTCAACCCCTCGCCCGAGGTTTTGCTCGCGAGGCGGGGGTGCGGTGCACGAAGGTTGAAGATTGATGCGATCATGCGCGGATGACTGAATTCTCCACCTTGGCGCTGATCGACCCACTACAGCGGGGTCTCAAGGAGGTCAGCTATGCCGAGATGACGCCGGTGCAGGCGTCCAGCTTGCCGGCCATTCTGGCGGGCCGAGACGTTGTCGCCCAGGCGCGCACCGGCAGCGGGAAGACAGCGGCGTTCGCGCTGGGACTGCTCGCGGCTCTCGACGCCGCGTCGGTCAAGCTGCAGGGCTTGGTATTGTGCCCAACGCGTGAATTGGCCGACCAGGTCAGCCGCGAAATTCGCCGGCTGGCAAGGTTCATTCCCAACATAAAAGTGCTGACCCTGTGCGGCGGGGTGCCGCTGCGACCCCACCTCGCGTCGCTGTCCCACGAACCCCATATCGTCGTTGGCACACCGGGCCGTATTCTCGAGCTGATCCAGAGGGAAGCATTGCCGCTCAAGGCCATCAAGGTACTGGTGCTGGATGAAGCAGACCGTATGCTCGACATGGGCTTTGCGGACGATCTGCGCAGCATTATCGAGGCCACGCCCACCCAACGTCAGACATTACTGTTCTCCGCAACGATCCCGCAGTCTATTCGGGAAATCAGCCGAGAGCTGCAACGTGATCCCCTCGACATCACGGTACCCGACGAGCCTGACGAGACCACCATCGAGCAGACCTTCTTTGAAGTCGAAGAGCAGCAAAAGCTGGCCGCGCTCGAAGCGCTGCTCGTGCAGCATCGCCCGGAGTCCGCAGTGGTATTCTGCAATACTCGGCAGGATGTCCGCGCGGTGGCCGAGGCACTCGACGCTCGCGGTTTCGCGGTGCTGGCTCTGCACGGGGAACTCGATCAGCGCGAACGCGAGGAAATGCTCGTGCGCTTTGCGAATCGCAGTTGCACCGTCCTGGTCGCCTCTGACGTCGCGGCGCGCGGGCTCGATATCACTGGCCTATCGATGGTCGTCAACTTCGACATCGCTGTCGACGCCGATACCCATTTGCATCGCATCGGCCGCACCGGTCGCGCCGGCCGTCGCGGCGTAGCCTTAAGCCTCTGCCTGCCGCGTGAATCGAAGCGCGCCAATCTGATCGAAGATCGTCTCGGTGAGCGGTTGCAGTGGGGCAAGCTACCCTCCCCCTTCAATAGCGCCCCGCTGCGTGCCCCTTTCGTCACAATTGCGGTCGACGCCGGTCGTCAGGACAAACTACGCCCCGGCGATCTGCTCGGAGCACTCACTGGCGATGCGGGACTTCCAGCCACGGCCGTCGGAAAAATCGACGTATTTCCTACGCGCACCTATGTCGCTATCGCTCGCGAATGGCATGACAAGGCATTGCGGCGCTTACGCGCAGGTAAGATCAAAGGCCGGACCTTTCGGGTTCGCGTGATTGGAAGCCAGGAATGACTTTCTCCTCATTAGGATTATCGGCTGATCTCCTGCGTGCCATCAGCGAGCGCCACTATTCCGCGCCGACTCCGATCCAGCAAGCAGCGATCCCGGCGATCCTCGAGGGCAGGGATGTGTGGGCGTGCGCTCATACCGGGTCAGGCAAGACAGCTGCCTTCGCTTTGCCGCTTCTGCAGCAGACGCTGAACCGCGATCGCGGCACGCCGCTTCGTGTTCGCACCCTGATACTCGTCCCCACACGGGAACTCGCCGCCCAGGTAGGGGAATCGATTCGACTCTATGCCCGCTACATGCCGCGGCCGACCAAGACAATCATCGTCTTCGGCGGCATATCCATCAATCCTCAGATGATGGCGTTGCGCGGTGGCGCCGACATCGTCGTCGCCACTCCTGGCCGCCTGCTGGACCTGGTGGATCACAACGCGCTGCGGCTCGCGGACGTGACGACACTGGTACTCGACGAAGCTGACCGGCTCCTGGATCTGGGGTTTTCCGATGAACTCGCGCGCATCATCGAACGTGTGCCGAGACGGCGCCAGAACCTGCTGTTCTCCGCGACCTTCCCACCCGCCGTGCACCGACTCGCGGAAGAGTTGCTCCATGATCCGATTCGTATCGACGTGCCGTCGACTGCCGCTACGCAACCTGCCATCCTGCAGCGGGCCATTCAGGTCGACCCCGCGCGTCGCACCCAGCTTCTGCGCCACCTGATAGTGGAACAGGGCTGGACCCGGGTGCTGGTCTTCGTCGCCACCACGTACTCGACCGAACACATCGCGGAGAAGCTGCGCCGGGCGGGAATCCAGGCGGCTGCCTTTCACGGCAAACTGAGTCAGGGCGCTAGAACCAAGGCGCTTGCCGATTTCAAGGCCAGTCGGGCCAGGGTTCTCATAGCCACCGATGTCGCCGCGCGTGGCATCGATATTGCGCAATTGCCGGCGGTGGTGAATTACGATCTGCCGCGCTCGACCGTGGACTACACACACCGTATAGGCCGAACGGGACGCGCCGGAGAAAGCGGTGTCGCGGTGAGTTTCGTCACTACCAGCGTCGAGGCTCATTTCCGCTTGATCGAAAAGCGTCACGGTATTCATCTGCTCCGGGAGATCATCGCCGGGTTCGAACCTGCGGAGGCTGCAGCCCTTTCACAGGATCAGATGTCCGTCCCGGCGCTGAAGCGCTCCACCCAAAAACCGGTCTAGCTCGCGCCCCCGAATTCGAGGCATCGGCTGATCTGGCCATTGAGCATCGCGAAATGGCCATTTCGGTTACAACGCTCCGCTCAACGCATAGACGCGAAACCATGGCACAGTCACTCTAGATCATCGGTCTCGATCATGCGTCTGCGCTACTTTCGGGCCGTTTGAGTGAAAAGCTCGGCGCCTGATGGCTGGTGGTCGATGTACACCTGCGTGAAGGCGACGTCGAGGGCGGCCGAAATACCTTGGTTCTGCCCTGTCTTGGGATCCGGATAGCCATCCGCGAGACGTCGCAACGCTCGATAAATCGACGGGGCGGAAGATTGTCCGTAGCTCTGGTGATGCGTCGCCCAGGCTGTGTTGAGCGCGTAGTACCACACATCCACATCGGCATATCCGGCCACGAAGCCCACGGCCTTGATCGGCGTCAGCTTCAACTGGAAGCGCATGCCGTGAAAGAAGAGCTGCGAGGTGTCCGAGAATGCCCCCATTTCCGGGATCCACGCATCGACCGCATCGGTGGTCAGCAATCCATTCTTGATCGATCCGCGCCACGTGTGGATGTAACGCTTGCCCCAGCGGTTGTCGATGCGCTGGGTGCCGCCCGGCAAATATTCGGTGCCTAACGCGTTCATCATGACGTCTCCGATGCCCCGATACAACGTCACCTGTACCTCATCATCATTGTCGAGATTATCGACACCAGTCAATTCGATGACGAGTCTGTTGAAGCTCTCCTGCTGGCGCCATTTCGTGGTGATGATGCCGAGTTCACCTTCACGGCGATAGTTGCGCACACAGCCGATCACGCGATAGAGCTGGTTGTCGATGCCCTTCTCACCGTCGGGGCTGGTGAAGTCGCTTGGACCGACTTTTCCATCCAAGTTAACACCCAAGGCGATCGGCCCTTGGGCCTCGAGGAATTCGAATGACTCTTTCGCCGTTGACGGAAACCACACTGCAGCCTCGCGCGCCAGCTGCGTATCCACCACCGAGCGCTTCTTGCCATTGTCGGGAAACAGCACCTTGAACTGTTCACGGGGGCCGAGATTAAATCCCTTGGGACACTCTTGCTTGGCGCCCGGAGTTTCATACAAGGCCCAATGCTCATCGGTCATGACGTAGCCGATGCGCTGCGGCGCCGACGGCTTCGGTGCCGATGGTTTCGGTGCCGAAGGCTGCGCTGCCGCCAAGGCGCCGACCATGATCGCGGCCGCCGCCCCGGCAACGGCGACCATTCCTCGCCCCTGTGATCGACGGATCATGCTCATGATGGTGTCTCCCTTCATGCTGTTTAGCCCGGATACTCAGCCGGCATTATCGGTAAAGTCGTCGCGCAACCAGAACGCTTTGAAACCGTTGCGATAACCGTTGAATTCACCCCAGCCGTCGGCGCGCAAGTCGCCGGGCTTCTCATCGAGCGCGCACGTGAATACTGGACGCTCCCGGAACGCCCACACGTGCAGCGCTTCGGGCAACCCGGGCGCCGCCAGATGACCGGTTCGCGGGTCAATCGCGAGCACGCTCCAGACGCGACTGGGGCTTTTGACACCCGGCGTGGCAAGAACGTAGGGGAAGGTTTTGAGGCACCGCACAGGATCGCCGCCGCCACAGACCGCGAATCGGTATGCCTGCGCCGCCTCGGGGTGATCACACGAGAGCTGATCGAGGCCATCGTCACCGCAATGATAGATGTAGACCGTCTTGCCACGAGAGTCCGCCAAGACCAGGCCTCCCGGCGATTCCTGGACGGTGAAATCCGACGGCGGCGGCGGCGCCTTCTGCGTATAGACGTTATGCCAACCCGGAAAATCACTCCCTTCGAGGCTATGGTCGCGATCCTCGCCCACGCGCGTGTAGAGCGGCTCGCCTCGGAACGCCCACTGTCGAAGTCCCGGTATGCGGTCGAATACCATGAAGGCGCCTTGTGATCTCGCGAATGCGGGCGCCAGCACGGGCGTCCATTCGCGGGTGCAGTCGGTCTTGCAGAGTAGTCTGTCCGGCCGTTCGGCTGCGAGCGCGTAAACGGATGCACCCTGGTTGGTGATCAACAAGCGCCCCGTAGTCTGCTGCGCGATTCCGAACTGCGGCGGCAGCAGTGAAGGCGGACTGACGGGCTCGCGATCGGCCGGGCTGTCACCATGACTCTTCCGTTTGGTCGCGCCGTTCACGTCGCCTTCCTGATGATCCAGTACAGAGGTGTATAGCGCAAAGCCATCGTAGGCCCATTGGCTCCGACCGTCCTTGCGCTTCACCACCGTCCATTTTCCGATTTCTTTCGCCCCGCCCGGCGCAAGTACCGGAGGCCATAGTTGCACGCAGGTCGGGCGCTTGTCCGGTTCAGGCAGCAGCAAACCCGGCGGATAGGGACTCATGAGGCCGGACGTCTCGGTGTAGCGCGTGTCATCGCAGTTCGGTTTGCCCTTCAGCTCTCCGGCAGGACCGTTCCGGAGCTGATGGGTCGGCCACTGGTATAACGTGCGCCCCCGCTCGTCGGTAAACACCGGACCCTCGAGTTCGGAGACCACCACCTTGAGGCCAGGCGGCATCGGCACCTGCTCGTATTCCTCCTGTTGCGCGACGCTTTTTGAGTCACTCGCCAGGGTGACGCCGGACGGCACGACTGCCGCGAGCAGGTGCAGCAGAAAACAACTCCATGAGCCTCTTCGGGTCATCGCTAGCTCTTCCGCGAGTCTGCAAGGATTTCCCCGAATTCCTTCGATGTATTGTTGCTCCTCACGCCCCACGCGGGAATGTCCAACCCCATCGCCCGCATCGCGGTGAAGCCCACCCGCGTGACGCTGGTCTGCGCAGCGTCGATATGAAGACCGGCTTTGACCTTGCCGCCCGCACGCCCCGCCGTGAAGGCGACCATCTTGTCGAGCGAATGCACGCGGGCTTCACCGTGATCCGTATTGGCATAGATGAGCATGTTATCGAGCAGCGTCCCGTCGCCTTCCTTGACCTTGGTAAACGCCTCCACAAAAGAGGCCCACGCTTCAATTGCGCGCGCGGAAAACCAAGCGCAATGAGGTTGATAGCCATATTGCTCTTCGACACGCTCCTCGTGCGTGGTCGTGTGGTGAGGCTTTTCGTAGCCAGCCTGCGTCGTGTTGGCCGACGCATCCGAGTACGTCATATTAAAGACACGTGTCTGATCGCAAGCGACTGCCATTACCATGAGCTCGGTCAGCATTCGATGCCGCTCGGCTACGAGGCTCTCTTCATTGCCCATCCTCGGTTCGCTCGTGAGCGCAGGCGGGGCATGACAGGCAGCGATTTGTTCGGGCTTGGTAAGTTGCTGGTCAAACTGTTGCTCGAGGTGACGCAATCCGGTGAAGTATTCGTCGAGACGGCGGCGATCTTCCGTACCGACGGAGCGTTCAATGCCTTTGATCTCACCCATCACACCCGACAGGACACTTCGCCGTGCCATCGCGCGCGGGTTTGGAGTGAAGCTCGGCGCATTGGGATCCTGGAAGTCCGGACCGAACAAACGGGCGTAAAAACTGATTGGCGAAATGTCGGGCGGATTGGGCGCGTTCGCGCTTTCGTAGCTCACGGTGTTGCGAAAATCACCGGTGGCAGTGGCCGTCAGCGTGCGGAACCGCGTGGTACGGCCGATCTGATTGGCCACCGTGATGTCGATTGTCTCGCCCGGTTTGTCGACTTCCGACTTCGGCGCAATCCCGGCGCGCCCGATTACCCAACCCGAGTGGTGGCAGAGATTCGGCTCGCCGTCGCGAAACGCCATGAGATTGGTAAACAGATTGACGTGATGGCGAATGCGCTCGATCGGGGAAAGTTGGGTCGGAATGTCATAGTCGAGTCCGACTTTCTTCGGAACAAAAATCGCGTTGGTCGCGCCCAGCCCCCAGAACCAGGTGCCGAATCGGACCGGCATCGGCTTACCCGAGGCCAGTGCCGTGCCATTGGAGTTGAGGAAACAGTTCAGGAACGGCAGTGCCACACTAACCGCCGTCCCGTTCAACATGCCGCGCAGAACACGGCGACGCGAGTATTTGGACATTTGTTTCCTCTCGAAGATTAGTACGCCAGGACGATGGGCGGCGAGGCGCCAGGGGCCAACGACGCTTGAGTGGTAACCAGAGGCGGCGAGCGCCTTTCGCGCTCGGGCGCGATCGCAACGAATGCCTCGCTGACCACGATGGCGCGGAACAGCTCGGGCACGCGGTATCCGTCGGATACGAATTGCTTGTCCAGGTAGCGAAGAATGGGGCGGTCCCGGGACACCGTCGGTGCGCCAACGGCATAACTGTAGGCTCTCTTGACCAAACAGGACCCGAGGCTCGGGTTGTCGCGAAGAGCGGCACCGAGCCCGACGACATCCTTGAACGGCCTGCCATCGAGATTGCCGGTGGTGTCCAGTTTGACGCCGCTCTCCTCCTCGCGGTACTGACCCGCGCCATCGAAGCTCTCGAGAGCGAGCCCCGTGGGATCGGTGACCCGATGACAGCCTGCGCAGGTGGGATTCTTCAGGTGCACCCCCACTCGCTCGCGCGCCGTGTGCAGATTCGCATCAGGATTTTCGACCGCCGAGAAATCCACGTCAGGCGGCGGCCGCGGTACGTCCTGGCACAACAGGAGCTCGCGCAGCGCCTTACCGCGCTTGGTCGCCGAGCTACGGCCGGGATGAGAATGCAACGCCAGGAAACTGATCTGCGTCAGCAGACCCGATCGAGGACTGTCCTCGGGGAATTCATACGGTGTCCAGCCGCGGCCCGCGGGGATCTGGTAAATCGCCGCGAGGGACGGCGAAAGAAAGGTTCGTCGAGTCGTAAAGAGATCGCGATAGTCGCCGTGACGAGTCAGCAAATGATCCACGACGGTACGCAAGGTCTGTTCCCTCGAGTCCTGCGCCGTGACGCTCGTGAAAGCGGGGTAGATCACCGAGTCCTTCGCCAAGGTCCTGGTGGCATCCAGCGCAAACATGTCATCGAAGAACGCCCGCACACCGGCCTCGAACCGCGGACTCGCGAGCATGCGATCGACTTCGTGCTCGCGTCCACGTCGTGTCAGGAGCGCTCCACTTTCCGCAGCTTTCAGAAGCTCGTCATCGGGGGCCGCGTTCCACAGGAACAGGCTGAGTCGCGAGGCCAGCGAATACGCGTCCAGTCGCTGTCTGCCCGGATGAACCGGATCGGCCTCCGCATTCTCGACAACGAGGAGCGTATCCGGACTGAGCAGGAGTCCCTCGAGCGCGATCTCGAGTCCGGCGTAGAAGCTTTTGAGCGCTTTGCTCGTTTGGCCAGCCTGCTGCACGAGTTCGGCGAGCCGCTCGCTGCCGAGCGGCCGTCGATAAAGCAGCCGACCGACATTGCTCAGGAACTCGCTCGCACACTTCGCGTCGGGTTCCTCCTCCGATGTCGGTTTGCACGGGACCAAAAAGCTGCGGCTCTCCGGCCTGACCACCTGCGCGGAAACGGCGGCCGCCGTTTTCTGATAGATCTCGAGTTGCGAGTCGGTGATTCCCGCGAAGGAAGTGCCTACACTGAGCAAACCGTCGACCCGCTGAACCGCGGCAAAGTTGATCTCCGGCCGCACGTCGGGACCAAACACATAGCGCAGGGTATTGAGGTACTGCTCCTGAGTGAGCAGCCGCAACCGCTTCTGAGAGCCGAGCGATGTGGGCTCGCGGACAACCAAGCGGCTCCACCCGATATAGCCGCCAAGTAACAGCGCCGCGGCCGCTCCGGCAAGCACGATTTTAAAACCGTTCCGCTCGATCAGACCGCCGAACTTCTGCGCAAACGGTATCACGCGGACTCCCGCGAATGCGCCGTGCAACCGCTCATTGCGGTACTACACCGTTGACGATCTTGAATTTCTGAACGCGGAAATCTTCGGAGGTGTAGATGGCGCCGTGCCGATCGAACTCCATCTGATGATTGCGATGGAACTCGCCCGCGTAGGTTCCATAATGGCCGAAGCGGCTGAGCACTTCCCCATCCGAGCGCCGCGTCAGCACCCACTGAAAGTTACCGGGGTCATTCGTGAGTACAAAGGTCTGCTCCGCGTTGGGCCAGAAACTGACGTTGCCCACCGACCCCGAGCCGCGCGTGGCGCGCTCGTAGAAGTATTCCCTCACAAAGGTGCCGTCCTTTTTGAAGATCTGCATGCGATCGTTGAGCCGGTCGCAAACATAGACGAGACCATCGTTCGAGAGCCGAATGCCGTGCGCGATACGAAACTGCTTTGCGGGGGCGGCGCTAGGATCGTACGGACCGATGTTTTCGTCCGTCGGGGGTTTACCGTACGCGCCCCATTGGCGCTTGAACTGGCCGGTGTCCGCATCGAACACGATCACGCGATGGTTGCCATACCCATCAGCTATGTAGACCTCATTGGTGAGCGGATCGACGTCCACCGCCGCGGCCCCGCCGAGTTGCGTGGTGTCCCGACTGCCTTTGGACGGGCCGCGTCCGCCGATCTGGAGCAGGAATTTTCCATCGGGGCTGAACTTGAGAACCATACCATCGGGCGCAGAGCCATCCGCCCCACGCTCTGTCTGACTGCCGCCAATCCACACATTTCCCTTGAAATCCACAAAGAGCCCGTGGCCGCTCGAGGGCCAGTCAAACCCGGGTCCCGGGCCGCCCCAGGCGCGCAGCACATTCCCCTGCTGGTCGAACTCGAGGATCGCCGGTGCCGGCACGCAGCATTTGGCCGACGGGGGCACGTCCGCCGCCCCCGTCAGATACGACGGAAGTTGCTCCGGACTGTGGAAGAGCCACAGATGATTCTTGGTATCCACGAAGATGCCGTTAATGAGCCCAAGCGCCCATTGATTGGGGAGCGGCAACTTCGGCCAACTGGTATCGAGAGCGTACTGAGGTAGCTTCACCGTTGCCTCCGCCTGCCCGCGCGGCGCGGCCGCAGCGACCATTACCGCAGCCGTGGCGGCCAGGGCCCAGGTGAGAGCCATACGTCGAACCCGCCCGCGCGGCCGCCTCATCTTTTCCCCTCCACGTCCGCGGGTGTCACCGCCGGTGCCAAATTACCCCAGGTGTTGCGGACGTAGGTCATGAGGGCCGCGGCGTCTTCGTCCGTGAGCCGTTGATCGAAGGCCGGCATCTCGCGCCACCCTTTTCCGCGCCACTGGTCCGATGGTTTTTCGACCGGTGGTTGCGGCCCATACAGGACCAGATTGATGAACGAGGCAGGATTGGCGGTTTGCGCGATCGCGCTGCCCACCAGCGGCGGGGCCGTGTTCGCTGAACCCAAGCCCGTCGGCAGATGGCAGGTTCCGCAATGAATGTCGAACTGCAAAGCACCGGCCTGCATGGTGCGCGGATCGGGCTTACCGTCGCCGTCTGGCGAGGCCGCAGGCAACGACTTGATATAGGCCGCGATCGCAGCAATGTCGTCATCCGTCAGGTGACGGGTGCTGTTCAAAACCACAGCGTTCATCGCGCCCATTACCCGAGTTCGACTGCTGGCGCCTGTTTTCAGGTAATCGCCAATGTCCTTCTCCGACCACGCGCCCAGTCCACCTCTGGAGGGCGTGAGATTGACCGGCGCGCGCTCGACGCTGCGGCCATCCTCGTCCTCGTCGTAATACTTGCCTCCGCTATAGGCCAGCCCCGTGCCTTTCTCTGCCCCAAGCAAGTTGCGCGGCGAGTGACAGGCACTGCAGTGGCCGAGGCCCTCGACAAGATACGCTCCCCGATTCCATTTCTCCGACTTTGACATATCGCTCTTGAACCGTCCCTCATCGAAGAACATGGCCTTCCACCCGCCCATGAGCCAGCGCTGATTGAACGGAAAGTGCATCTCGTTATTGCGCGGCTTGGAGCTCACGGCCGCGATGGTTTGAAAGTACGCAAACAGAGCGGCCACGTCCTGATCGGACAGTTTTGTGAAGGCCGTATAGGGGAATGCCGGGTACAGATGCTGACCATCCGGTCGCACCCCTTGGCGCAACGCTGCAGTGAACTGGGCGAGCGTCCACCCACCGATACCGGTCTTCTTATCGGAGGTAATGTTGGTTGAATAGATGACCCCAAACGCCGTCGGGAATGACACGCCTCCAGCATACGGCTCCCCATCGATCGTGGTGTGACAACTGATGCAATTGCCGGCGCGTGCCAGATACACGCCCCGCGGCACAAAGTCCTCGGCCTGAGCGCTTGCCATGAGCAGTACGCTCCACAACGCGGCGACCCGGAGGGGGAACCGAGAGAAACAACGAGACCGCCCGAGCTTCACGAGAATCAACGCGCCCGAATCCCCTGCTGTTTTTTTCACGCCACCGAAGATAGGACCCGCGCGGCGTTTGCGGCCCCATAGTGACGTTACGGTCTATACAAAGCAAATCAATTGTGTCTACATAAATTGCCCTTTATTGCCGGCGGGGAGAGCGATTGGGGACAAAGAGACGAACGGCGACTGACGGCGCGCTGAGCGACGCAACCAATCGATCCGACCGCGTTATCGATATCGCATTGTCAGGTGGCGGCCCCTGGCCATGGCGTCCACGCAACTAGGGATTGAGCACCACGGCATACCGTCGGGCGAGTCATTACGGCTGGAGGGTTGTCAGTTCGCGCGCGTGCTGCGGGATGTGCGTGGCCGACTCGCCGACCAGTTCCAGGTTACGAAGCGTGGCATCGTAATTTAGCCCAGTATGCTCAAAACGAGACTCGAATTCACGCTCTATCTCTTTGAAAACATTAAGCGTCTTCGCGACCCAGTCCGATTGGTGTACCGGTTTCTGTACCCCTTTCGGCGCTTCGGCAACTTATCTCGTACTACATTACATCATCCGCGCGTCAGGCGTCGAATCCAACGACACCCGGAAAGCGGTCGTTCAATCGTCCCGACTCTCGCCATACCGATCGCAAATCAGGCTTTTTTGCTCGGCAGGCATAAGTTCACGAAACTGCCTGCCGATCGACTCGGCTTTCAAATTGAGCTTGTGAGCATGCTTCGCGTCGTGATAAGTGTCCTAGGATGGACGGGTAATAACCTACCCACTTGACAATAAGTGGTGCTATTATTACCCAGCATGAAGACTCGAGACCTGAACGCCGCACTCAAGGTTTTCCGCGATAAGGGCGGAACGCTGCGCACGCGCGATATGATCGCGCTCGGTGTGCACACCGACGCGCTCTACGCCCTGCGCGAAAGCGGTCGAATCGTCGAACTCGGCCGGGGTCTTTACCGCCTGGCCGAGGTCGGCGAAGCCGAGCATCCCGACCTCGCTGTCGTCGCAGCACGCGCACCCAACGCGGCCGTCTGTCTGATCAGCGCGCTCTCGTATCACGACATTACCACTCAGATCCCCTCTTCCGTCTATCTTGCCGTGCCACGGGGCAGCTATCACAGCATCAAGCTCTCGATGCCTGTCACGGTGTATCGATTCGACCCAAAGACCTTCAATGAAGGGCTCGAGGCGCATGAAATAGGTGGCATGCCGCTGAAGATCTACAGTGCCGCACGCACTGTGGTGGATTGCTTCAAGTTCAGGAACAAGCTCGGGCTGGACGTCCCGCTCGAGGCGCTGCGTCTGGCGCGACGACGAAAGCGCGTGCAGAACCGAGAACTGCTGTACTACGCCCGGCTGCTTCGTGTCGAAAATCCCATGTCGCCGTACCTACAGGCGATCGAATGACCGGGAACGGAATGAAAAACGTGGTCGCCTCAGTGCTTGCCAGACTGCGCAATAATTCGAAGTCGAGCGGCGCACCGTTTCAACAAGTGCTTCAGTTATACGCCATCGAGCGATTCCTGTATCGCATCTCGAAGTCGACACATGCGCAAAGTGTCATTCTGAAAGGCGCGCTGCTACTGAAGACCATCGGCATCCCCAGTGCACGTCCCACCAATGACATCGACATGCTGCGCAAAGGCAACGCCGATCAGGCGAGCCTGGTGGCGCTCGTCAAGGATTGTGCGAATCTCGAAGTGGAGGCAGACGGTCTCGCCTTCCTCGCCGACAGCGCCGTGGCCGAGGAAATCACGAAGGATTCGGAATACATCGGAACACGAATCCTGATGGATGCGAGGATGGACAATGTACGTCTAAAAATTCAGATCGACTTTGGTGTAGGTGATGTCATGGTGCCCGGTCCGCGAATGATCGAATACCCTGTCTTTCTGGACAGCGACACAATCCAGCTGCTTGCCTATCCAGTCGAGTCCGCAATCGCGGAGAAGCTCCAGGCAATGGTGGCGCTCGGCACCGCCAACAGCCGGATGAAGGACTTTTACGATGTGTGGATCTACTCGAATCACCTCGACTTCAACACAGACACGCTTCTCGCGGCCATTTGACGCTACGTTCAAGAATCGAGAAACACCGGTTCCGGCCGAAGAATTCGAGGCTCTAACGATAAATTTCGTTCGAGGGCATCGCATTCAGTGGAATTCTTTCGTGAAAAAGATCGGCGAGGGCGAACTCACAGATGAGTTCGGCAAGGTCGTCGAGGATCTCAAGATCTTCGCATTGCCGGTGCTTCGCTCGCTCGCCCGCCGTGAGAGACTCACGAAGCAGTGGAAGGCCGGGAGCGGATGGGTCGCTTCATGAACCGCGGGAACAGAGTTATCCCGACGGTAGCAAACCCGCGGCCGCCGACGGGCCGAATACGGTCCTTTATATTGTAAAGCGCGATCGCACTGCGTAGCGCGTCATGGCATTGACAGGATTCGACGGGAGATTTTCATAGACGAATTTCGTTCAGTTTGGAGCGAAACAACGTGCCCGGAGCCGAATGTCGGAATAATCTCATGAAGGAGTCTAAATGCAATCCTGGCAGAATCGCATTCATATGTCGCCCGTGCGCCTTCACGTCTACATTCAACCACGCGCTTCCAAGACGGAACTCGCTGGCATGCATGACGGTATGATCAAGATCCGCATTGCGGCGCCGGCGGTCGAGAATGCCGCCAATCGCGCCTTGGTAGAGTTCATTGCGCAACATCTCGGCGTCGCGAAGGGCCGCGTGCGTGTAGTTTCCGGCGGCGCCAGCCGCCGGAAATTGCTGGAAATCGACGGGGTAAGCGCCGACGTGATCGTGGCCACGCTGGGACCGAAAGCTCGTGTGATCCAGACTGGCATCTGAGTCTTCCTCGAGTGCGCGCTCGGGTGCATCGCAACTACGGCCGCAAAACCAGACTTCTAATCCTTGAAATTGTCGGGTAAAAACCGCGCTGTCGGGACTGGCTGATCTGTAGCGCCGTCGGACCCATTCCGCCCTTAAAGACCATCGCCAGCGACGTTTTGTGGGACGCATTGACTCGGATCGTCTGCGGACTTCGAACATGAATGTCGCGTACCTGCCCGCGTCGGAACACCACGAGTTGCTTCTCGTGCTCGTTTCACGCTTACCCGCAGCGGAATCGCGTTCAGGCTCGGCGAGCCGAACTACGACGACGCGCGGCACCCGGTCGCTCATAAGCGGGTGTCCATGGTTCACCAATGCGTTCCTCTATGTAACCTCGTATCAGACGACGCACGACCTGCGAAGGCGTCGTGTCCTCCTCCGCACACAATTGTTCAAACAGCATCTTCTTACGTGGGTCAACCAAAATGGTAAGCCGAGCGGTGCGATCTTCGGTAGCCAAGTAGGACTCACATTAAGTGACAGGTTGATGTGCGTAAGATTATAATAGAACTCTAACGACCGCAAATGGGTGCGTTCGGTTTATCCGTGGGGTCAACGATTACTCCCGACTATGAGGGCCGGTTCCTTGTGAGCTTTGGTTCCACTTCGCCGTTGACGCTATGTTTACTGCTGCTGACGGCGTGGTGCATGGCTGGACTCGCAGGGTTGGTGCGACCACTGAGCATCGCTTTCGCGGGGCGGACGCTCTTTCCGGTGGGCGCTGTTGTCGGCGCCGCGTTGGCAATTGTCGCAGCAACGAGTCTTACTCACCCGGCCGAACAACTCGTATTGCCTATCGGGCTGCCGGACTTGCCCGTCCATCTGCGTCTCGACGGACTCTCCGGCGTATTTTTGATTTTGCTTGGCGCCACGTCCGCTGGGATTTCTATTTTTGCTGCGGGCTACTTCCGGCGGGGTGAAGGTACCGCGCCGGGACTCTTGTGTCTGCAATACCACTTGTTTCTCGCGAGCATGGGCTTCGTGCTGGTCGCCGATGACGCATATGCATTCATGCTGGCGTGGGAGACCATGGCATTGTCATCGTACTTCCTCGTCACCACGCAACATCGCATTCCGGAAATTCGCGAGGCCGGTTTTCTCTACCTGGTGATGGCTCATCTCGGTGCGATCGCGATCCTGCTAAGTTTTGGAATTCTTCAAGGGGGCAGCTGGCATTTCACGTTCGACGCCATGCGCGCCGCTCACCTCGCTCCAAATTGGGCGTCGGTCGCCTTCTGCCTCGCACTGATTGGTTTTGGCGCCAAGGCAGGCCTCGTGCCACTGCATGTCTGGTTGCCGGAAGCGCACCCCGCCGCGCCCTCTCCCGTGTCCGCGCTCATGAGCGGCGTCATGCTTGAGACCGCGTTGTATGGAATGATTCGAGTGAGCTTTGATCTCCTGGGTCAACCGCTATGGTGGTGGGGTCTGTTGCCGCTCTCGCTCGGGCTCTTCAGCGCGCTGTATGGCGTTGTGTTCGCCGCTGCACAAACCGATATGAAACGTCTGCTGGCCTATTCCTCGATCGAAAACATCGGAATCATGTTTACCGGACTTGGGCTTGCGATCGTATTTGCGGGCGGCGGCATGCGTGCAGCGGCGACCCTCACTTTGATTGCGGTCATGTACCACGCCATAAATCATGCGTTCATGAAGAGCCTGTTATTTTTGGGCACCGGCGCCGTATTGCACGCCACCGGCGAGCGCAACCTGGGGCACCTGGGCGGTCTCATCCATCGAATGCCGTGGGTTGCGTGGCTGACGCTCATCGGTGTGTTGGCCATTGCTGGATTACCCCCTCTCAATGGATTCGTGTCGGAATGGCTATTACTACAATCCTTCCTGCTCGCATATAAGGTGCCACACCCGTTCATCAACATGCTCCTACCGCTGGGTGCTGCATTGCTTGCGCTCGCCGCCGCGCTTGCCGGCTATGTGATGGTCAAATTCTTCGGGGTCATCTTTCTGGGGCAACCTAGAGAGACGGCCTTGCAACATGCTCACGATGCCGGGTTTGCAGAGCGCCTCGGGCTCACATGGCTTGCGCTTGGCTGCGTACTGCTCGGCTTCTTCCCGACGACTGTCATTTCATTCTTCAGCATTGTCACCGAGCAGCTTGGATTGGGCGGACTGCCGGCGAGCAATGCACCCTGGTGGCTACTCGTGCCGATTCCCGAGCGGGAATCGTCCTACGCACCGCTGGTCTTCTTTTTAGTGATCCTCGTCGTAGTAGTGTTGGCTATCTTCAATGTGCGTCTGTTTTATCACCAGAGAATTCGCAAAAGCCCCGCTTGGGATTGCGGATTTGGTGGTCTCAATAGCCGCATGCAAGACACTGCGGAAGGATTCGGTCAACCGATTCGACATCTGTTCCAACCCCTCTTCGCCATCGTTCGCGAGTTGCCCGGCCCCTTCGACGCTAAACCTAACTATCGCTTAGAGATTGGCGATCGCATTTGGCGCGCTCTATATCAGCCTTTGGGTCCACTCGTTCGGCGAGTGGCCGATAAAGTGGCTTGGCTACAGCAAGGTCGCATTGCGACGTATTTGCTCTACAGCTTCGTCACTCTCGTCGTCTTGCTGGCGCTGATGCTATGAGGGTATACGACTGGATTGTGCAAGTGATGGGAATCGCCCTGGCGCTGGCGGCGGCGCCCGTATTCGTCGGCTGGGTGAATCGGTGCCGTTCCTGGTTCCAGAATAAGTCGGCCCCGAGCATTCTGCAGCCCTACCGAGGCATCCGGAAGCTCTTTCACAAAGATGCGGTAATAGCCGAGAACGCTTCGCGCCTATTCCGTCTCGCCCCGTACGTGGTCTTTGGCGCCACGGTGGCCGCGGCCGCCGTCATCCCCTCGATTGCGACTCGTTTACCAATCACGCGAGCCGCGGACGCGATTGCGCTGGTCGGATTGTTGGCAACTGCTCGCGTGTTTTTATCGCTGGCTGCGATGGACGTAGGGACTGCCTTCGGGACGCTGGGCGCCCGCCGCGAAATGATGATCGGTTTCCTGGCGGAGCCCGCGCTGTTGGTCGTGATTTTTGTCGTTTCCCTGACGTGCGCAACCACCGCACTACCCATCATCGCAGAACGGCTTTCCGCGCAGTCTTTTGCGCTCAACCCCAGCCTCGCCTTTACCGCCGTCGCGTTCACGATGGTGTTGCTGGCCGAGAATGCCCGAATTCCGGTGGACAATCCCGCCACGCATCTTGAATTGACCATGATTCACGAGGCCCTACTGCTCGAATATTCCGCGCGTCATCTGGCGCTCATGGAATGGGCCGCGGCGTTGAAGCTCTTCAATTATGCGTGCATCGGGTTTGCGATTTTTATTCCCTGGGGCATTGCAACCGGTGACGCCCCGTTGAGCTTGGCGGTGTCGGTGTTGTTGCTGGGCGTAAAGCTCTTGGCCGCGGGCATCGGGTTGGCGTTCATTGAGACGGTTTCGGCGAAACTGCGTGTTTTTCGAGCACCGGAGTTTCTGGCTACCGCCTTCCTGTTTGCAGTGCTTGGACTGCTCGTGCGGTTGTTGCTGGGAGCATGAACATGACCGCGTTGCCATGGGATCTCCAACTTCTAAACACTCTGGCCGCGCTATTGCTGCTCCTTTCTTTCGCCATGCTGTCGCAGCGACGCATCGTCGGCCTCGTCAACCTACTCGCAATGCAGGGGGCTTTGTTATTCATTGCCACCCTGTTGCTCGCTTGGCGGACCGGCGATCATAACTTGTACGTGTCGGCAGCGCTCACGCTCGGACTTAAAGTAATCTTCTTGCCCTGGCTATTGCATCGTCTCATTCGCCGCCTCGGTGTTTATTGGGATACCGAGCCACTGCTCAATATCACCGGGACGATGCTGGTGGGAGTGCTTGTGGTGATTTTTGCATTTGGACTGGCGCAACCGATTTCGGCATTGGCGAGCACAGCAACACGCAATTCGATCGGCATCGCCGTGGCGGTGATCCTGATCGCCTTTCTCACCATGATCACGCGCCGCAAAGCGATGTCGCAAGTCGTCGGGTTCTTATCGATGGAGAATGGGCTGTTCTTTGGCGCGATGAGCGCCACTTACGGTATGCCGATGATCGTTGAGCTGGGGGTTGCGCTCGACGTCCTGGTGGCGATGCTCGTTCTCGGCGTGTTCTTTTTCCAGATTCGCGATCAGTTCGACAGTTTGGATCTGAAGAATCTCGAATCCCTGAAGGAGGATCAATAACATGGAGTTCCTCGTTCTTCTGGGGACCCCGCTACTGGGTGCGTTGACATTCGGTTTGTTAGGGGAACGGCGTTGGGCACCCGAGGTGAATGTGGCCTTTTCGCTGGTCACGTTCCTCGCCGCCTGTGCGCTCACGTCAAGAGTGGTGACGCACGGTAACTTGTCGGTCGCACACGAGCAATTCTTTATCGATGCCTTCAACGTTTTTCTGGTAACACTGACGGCGTTCGTCGGCTTGACCACGTCGTTGTTCTCGCGCCCCTACATGCGCATCGAGACTGAGCACGGGCGGGTATCGACCGGACAACTGCGCTTGTATCACAGCATGTACCAAATGTTCATAGCAACGATGCTGATCGCCCTCACGACCAACAACATGGGGCTCATGTGGGTTGCGATGGAGGCCGCCACTTTATCCACTGTGTTGTTGGTGACGCTGTATCGAACCCCTGCGAGTCTCGAAGCCGGCTGGAAGTACTTTATTCTCTGCGGCGTGGGCATCTCCCAAGCCTTGTTCGGCACGATTCTGATGTACTTTGCGGCGGAGAAGATCCTAGGCTCCCAGGGCGTTAGTGCGCTGCTATGGACACACCTGAATGCGGTTAAGGGTCAACTCGAACCCTCCGTTCTCGGTCTGGCGTTCGTGTTCTTGCTCGTGGGATACGGCACCAAGGTGGGCCTCGCGCCGCTGCACAATTGGTTGCCGGATGCGCACGCGGAAGGTCCGACACCTATTTCGGCGGTTTTGTCGGGACTACTGCTTAACGTGGCCATGTACGCAGTCGTGCGCTGCAAGGTGCTCGTCGAGGGTTCGCTGCAATCAACACTGCCAGGCCGTATGTTAATGGGTTTTGGGCTTCTCTCGGTGATGCTCGCCGCGTTTTTCCTGTGGCGACAGCGCGATGTCAAACGGTTGTTCGCTTATTCCTCCATCGAACACATGGGCATCATTGCGTTCGCGTTTGGGATGGGGGGGCCGGTGGCCAACTTCGCCGCGCTTTTACACATGACGGTGCATTCGCTGACGAAATCCTCCATTTTTTTTGCCGTGGGGCACGCGACGCAGAAAGCTGGCTCACAACTCATGGATGACATTCGCGGTCTCATCACCGTGAGCCCGACCGTCGGCTGGGGATTGATGATGGGTACGCTCGCCATTCTCGGCACACCGCCGTTCGGTGTATTTGCGAGTGAATTTCTCATTCTAACGACGGCGATGAAACAACAACCCTGGGCCACTCCGATTCTGCTGCTGGCGCTCGGTGTGGCGTTCGCGGCAATTTTCGGTCGCGTGCAGTCGATGGTCTTTGGAGACACGACGGCCAAGCGTTTGCCACATCCGCCTGCGCTCGTACCGGTGTTTGCGCATCTGGGGTTGGTACTCTTGTTAGGGTTTTTTATTCCGCCTTACCTCGCCGACTGGTATCGCGCCGCGGCGCGCTTGATCGGCGGAGAATGAGATGGTTCTGCAACGATGGCTCGATCAGGCGGCCCGGCAATCCCAATCGAATGAGGAAGGATCTATGGCCGGCGCTTCTAAATCCCTTGGCCTAACCGTCACACGCGAGGAATGGTGTCAAGCCGCCGAAGACATGGCGACCCACGGCGGTCGGTTACTGTCGCTATGGGCCAGTCGCAATGGCACAGAAGACGACGCTGTCCGAGCCGCATTTATTGCCGGCTCTAGCGTGCTCGTACTGAGCTTACCCGTGACGGCATCAGTTGCGCGCTATCCTGGGATCGAGCAATGGTTTCCGAGTGCAAGCCGCATGCAACGCGCTGTGGCGGATCTGTCCGGACTGCGTAGTACGGATGCAGATACGCGGCCCTGGTTACGACACGCCGCTTGGCCCGAGAGCTTTCATCCGTTAGTCGGTCCCCATACGCCGCCATCACCCGCGATACCTGTCATTGACAACTACGCCTTCGTGCCCGTGGAGGGCGACGGTGTGCATGAAATTCCGGTGGGTCCGGTCCACGCGGGTGTCATTGAACCCGGCCACTTCCGCTTTTCCGTTGTCGGGGAAAAGGTGCTCAGACTCGAGGAGCACCTGGGGTATGCTCATAAGGGCATTGAACGGCGCTTCACTGAATTCCCCTTGCTGAGTGGTCACCGATTGGCGGCGCGTGTCTCAGGTGATTCTGCCGTCGCCTATTCGTGGGCATATTGCCAGGCACTTGAGGGAATGGTCGCTGCGCGTTTACCGGCACGAGCAAGCTGGCTAAGGGCATTGGCGTTGGAGTTAGAGCGTCTTGCCAATCATCTGGGCGATCTCGGTGCGATTGGCAACGATGCCGGCTTTGCCTTTGGACTCGCCCAATTCTCCCGGCTCAAGGAACATCTGCTGCGTGCAACCGAACAAGCACTCGGGCAGCGTTATCTCATGGATTTCATCGTGCCGGGTGGCACGCGTGTCGATCTGTCATCGACCGACGCACTCTTTTTGCTTGAATCCATCGTATCAATTTTGGCTGAGGTGGAGATACTACGTACCATCTATGATGAACATCCGGGATTGCGCGACCGGTTTACGGGGGCCGGCATCGTCACGCCGGCGTTGGCGGCGAGATTGGGCTTGACTGGTCTTGCGGGACGTGCGAGCGGCCAGGCGTTTGACCTGCGCTGCGATCTGCCGTGCGACCCCTATGATGACATGGATCTCAAAAAGGCCGCGCACACTGGGGGCGATGTGGCGGCGCGGGTCGCCGTGCGCTTTGATGAAGTGACTGAATCCACGCGCCTCATGCGGCGGCTCCTCTCGCAGTTGCCGACGGGTTTGCATCACGTGGGACTTTCCGTACCCAACGACGGTGCATTAGGCGTCGGATTGATCGAGGGATGGCGCGGCCCAATATTTCTCGCGCTTGAAGCCGGCGGTGACGGAATGATCCGGCGTTGTCATCCACACGATCCGTCGTGGCAGAACTGGACAGTGATCGAGCATGCCATCATCGATAATATCGTACCGGATTTTCCGCTGATCAATAAATCCTTCAACCTGTCCTATAGCGGACACGACCTATAACCATGTTAAAAACGCTACGGCAAATCTGTCGCACAGGGATCGTTACGGAGCCCCCCCCGTTAAGCGACGAGACATTGCGTGTTGCCGACGCGCTGCATTCACGCATTCTCGAAGTCCTTGGACGGGCGCTCTGTATTCGCGCCATTGACGCCGGGTCCTGCAACGGCTGCGAGTTGGAGATCCACGCGCTCAACAATCCGCTCTACAATATCGAGGGGCTTGGTATCCGGTTTGTAGCAAGTCCGCGGCACGCAGACCTCCTATTAGTCACGGGACCTGTTGCCAAAAATATGGAAGTGGCGCTGCGACGCACCTATGCAGCGACGCCGGACCCGAAGCTTGTCGTTGCAATCGGCGACTGCGGTTGCACCGGTGGAATCTTTGGAGAGAGCTACGCGAGTTGCGGTCGTGTATCCAATGTGATTCCGGTCGATGTGGCGGTGCCCGGGTGTCCACCGAGTCCTCGTCAAATCCTCAGTGGCATTCTGACGGCCATCTCCACGGCGGTACCGGAGACCTCAAGTTTGCGGAGCAGTGTGTGATCTAAGCTCTATGGGGTCGCGTCATGCCCCTCGTATCCGGTAGGGATATGATTTGTTTTGGCTTTCCCCGATTGGGGTCAACGAGATGCGACGAAGTCGGCACTCCGTCGTTAACTGGAGAGCTGATATGCAAATCAGGCGTATCACAGTAGGTCGTGAGCCAATTCTGTTGCTCGATCCTGAAATGGATAGGGCTGCTGAGCTTGCCACACACCTAGAATTGAGTGGCTTTCCCACCCGCATCGAGCGCACCAGGGCCGGCGCGCAAGCGGCGATTAAGGGCGCATACTTCGCTACGTTGATCGTCATTGCTGACCTCGACGACAAAGCCTGTCTTGACTGGCTCGATGAACTGCGGCGCGCTGCGGCGCGCAGCTGGATGATCGTGGTCTGCCCTCGGTGCGATGCGAAGACTTGCAATCGCATTTATCGCCACGGCGGGGATGCGTGCGTACCAGCGCCGGTATCAGTCAATGAATTGACTACTCGATTAACCGCATTTCAGTCGCGCGCCCGGCCTCTATATTAGCCCTCAAGGCTTGAGAGCGAATATTCCGAGATCGTTGAAGGGAATATGGCACTTCGAGACGCGAGCCGAAGTGGACGGCTGTGAGGTGGCGTCGGCCCAGATAATGATCTCCCCCGAATCCCGAATAGGACGGTGAAGTACCCTCGGGGGTTGCCGAGATGCTCATGACGTCTACCGCACCCGGCAAAGTGACTACTCCGTAGCGAGTATCTTGTGTACCGAATCCAATGGCGCATCAGTCGGCCACGGGCGGCACACAAACACCCCCCATTTACTGCACCCCTCGACCGGCAGGATTCAGCTCCGCGGTCCCATGCGTGGGATCCCGGGTGCGGCTGTTGCGTGTATGCCTAGCGCCGGATCGTTGAGTACGATTCGTCCAAGCGGGCGGCGCGACGCTCTCTCTGTCACGATTGTCATCACGGCGACACTTAGGGCCGTTGCAACGGCGGGCCACTCAATCGACTTGGTCGATCGAAGCGCAGCGAAATGGGCGATGTCCTCCACGGCAGCCACAACGGACGCGGACCGCGATCGTAAGCCAGTGGAATTGTGGTGCAGCGCTGTCATAAATCCGGTCGCCCAGGCGGCGCCTGCGAAATATCGTCCCGACACGTAGGGTGCGTCGCCCCCCAACACGAACGTACGAGCTGGGGGCGAAGTAGTCAGTCGCCTCTCTAATTCCTGGAACAACCCAATGACCAGTGCGAGAAAGTTCGCATATGTTTCGGGTGTCGCTATCTTCGCGGCCACTTTCCAGCCGCGGATTCCCCACACGGACGGAAGCCATGCGCCGGGTGGGAGCTCAATGGGCCATGCTAGCAGCGCGACCAGATAGCCCTCCAGCATCGCGGCATCCATACGCTCGCCCGGCCAGCCCTCCTCGGCGAGCCAGGCGTCTAACGTTGCGAAATCACGCGCGGTAAAGGGCACCGGGCCCATGGTTTGTAGGTTAGGCGGCAGCAACACGACCGGCTCTGCGTAACCGTTAAGCAGTTTGCGATGGGACTTTCGTTTCATTGTCATGCCTTATTACCTTTCAGATTCTCGTACCGTGACGTGCCATGCGGCCAGGTACTCCGCAACGGCTTTGAACCCCGTCATATCACGGAACAGTAGCGCGAGCGGCGTGCGGCCGAAGAACGGAGCAACGATTTTCAGCGTGCGAAACCATAGCGCCATTTCGCGAGGCTCACTCACGCACAGCGCCAGAGTCTCGTCAGTCTGGATCACCGCGCGCACGCGCGCCAGTTCCTGCGGACTGAGATGAGGATCCGCGTCATGGAGGCAGTGCAACCACCGTTCCTCGGACGACACACCGAGCAGCGCACGTCGCTCGGCGGGGGGTAAGGTGCCAGCGCTCGGTGGCATCGAAGAAGGCGTCGAGTTCCTTGCGCATAGTGAAGTCCTCGTATGCATCGGCGGCGCTTGCGATACGCCCTTCACGATGCCACGGCCGCACGGGAGCTGCACACCGGTTGCGACCGGCACATTTCGTGCTGCGATCGACTTAACCCAATCAGTCGAACCTCAAGACAAGATCTCCAGCAATAGACGCCACGCATCAGCGATCAATCAACGGTTAGGGATCTAGTCCGACCGACCACGTACACCCGGTGCGCGAGTGCCCAAGTTGACCGTCATTCGCCCGCTCTTCGGGCGCGGCCTCGCGCCAATCTGGGTCAATCGAATTTCGCGCTCGCGTAACCGCACGCCGCGACCGCCCAAATTGCTGGTACTTCCCTCCCCAATGATCTCGACCCCGAGGTCTTCGAGGGCCCGTATGACCCTCATCAGTGAGTCGACGTTGCCGCGAATAAGGCCGCCACTGGTTTCCATTCTTTGAATCGTAGGCAGGGACAGCTGGGCGCGTTCGGCCAGTTCGGTTTGGTCGATCCCCAGCAGCGCACGAGCCGCGCGAAGTTGTGGTGCAGTAATCATGTTTTATCAATCATTATACATGTTTAAACATTGATAAACAACGCACAGTCGGCTAGTATTTACCTTTCAGAGAACACCTTTGATCGTGAGACATTAATGGATGATTATTGCGATGCAGCAACTCTCTGTCATTCGGACAGAGTCGACCGTAACGAGTCGTCGCTACTACCCGGTCGGGGTGCCGTCAGGGTGATTGCACCGGTCACCAGCGCAGGACGTACCCACACATGGGTGCACGTACTGGTGCGAGCGAAAGCCTCGGTGATCGAAAGAATCAGATGAGCGACAGCGATGCAAAGCTATTCGTACTGCATGGGTATTCTCCAGAGGGGGACACCTGGCTGAGCTTTCGTGAACCGAACGAGACCCAGATCGCCGTGTTGTGCAAAAGCCTGGTGGAAGACCGCTACGATAAGCCGTTTCTGGTGGAGAATCGTAAAACCCGATCACTCTGTTTTGGAATTGATGGCGCCGTTCAAAGTGAGATGTGGCTCGACGATCCGGAAACCTTGGTCAGTGCCTACACGCGCAAGATGATGGGGTTTCTGCTGTTCCGCAGACGCCCCCGGGAGGTTCTCATGATTGGCCTCGGCGGGGGCTCGTTGGCCAAGTTTTGTCATCGTCATCTGCCCTCCGCGCGGATGACAGTCATCGAGATTGATACGGGCGTGATCGCGCTTAGATCGCATTTTCAAATCCCGCCCGATGATTCTCGCCTTCGCGTCATTAACGGGGATGGTTCGGCCTATGTCGCAGCAATGGCGCAGTCGAATCAAAGAACCGACGTATTGCTTGTCGACGCATTCGATCGGCAAGGTATCGCCACGGCGGTCACGGAGCGAGCATTTCTGCAAGATGCGCGCCGCGTGCTGTCCAGACGCGGCATACTTGTCATGAACCTAGTTGCAAGTCCCGCGGAATGTAAGCGCTATATCGACTCTATCCGATCGGTATTCGGTGGTCCAGTCATCGCAGTGAAAGTCGATGATGGAAGTAATGTGGTGGTGTTTGCTGGGCGTCCTTTGCTAAATCGGCGACGCCTAGTCGCTGCCACGCACAACGCGCGACATATCGAGGGGCGACTCGGTTTGAGTTTCCCCACACTGCTACAGCTGACACGCGAACTTCAATACCAGCTGCTCTTGCGCGGCGACACCGTGGAGGGAAGCCCGTGCCCCCGAACATGACTGAATCGGCGAGCGTGTCCACACCAGCATGCACACACGACCGGGTGGGTGCGGCGGAAACCGCCGCCCCACAACACGACCTACCGAGAAGCGCGTTGCCGCCATAGCCGGACCCAAACGACCAGATCTCACGTGTTTCTGGAAACTGGACAATGTATTTTTGGGTGCTATTACATGGCCAGCAGCTGTCTTTTGCACCCGCCTCGAGCGGTGCGCCGACGGAGTGCACGCACGGAACGAACCGGCCGTCAGTCCCGAGCGCATCAAGAGCAGCGCTCCCCATCCGCGTCATGATCCGCATGTTGGCGAGGACGTAAGGGCTGTCGGTGATTTCCACGCCGATATGGGAGATGTTGCTACCAAGCGGCCCCATTGAGAATGCAATGACATACAATGTTCGACCCCGCATGCAGCCGCGGAATAAGACATCGAGCGTCACCCGCATCTCCGTTGGGTCAATCCAATTATTGGTCGGTCCCGCGTCGAGACGCGACGCGCTGCAAACGAAGGTGCGATCCTCCACCCGGGCGACATCGCTCGGGTCTGACCAAGCGAGATAGGAGTTCGGCCGCTTTGCCGGATTGAGGCGGATCAACGTCCCGGTTGCCACCATCTCGGCGCAAATGCGGTCGTATTCGTCCTGGGACCCATCGGCCCAATAAATGCGGTCAGGTTGAGTCAGTGTGGCGATCTCGGCCACCCAGGCTTTCAACCGCTCATGATGCACGCGTGGGCTCGCACCCACAGTGTCGGATGTGAATACTTTGGCCATACCGCAATGTCCTATGCTTCCCAATTCGTTATGCGGTTGCTGATCGTTGTCAAAGATGCCTAACGATCGAACCCACCTGGCTCATTTGTCGTGCGTAAGAAAAATGGGTCATCGATACTGTAAACCGCCACGCCGCCGGTGCCGTGACCAACGAGAAAACCACGAGCACTCGTGCCCAACGGTGCCCCGGCTTGGAGTCCTCGATTCAAGACCGTGGCTTCTCGCGCGCGGGTCCTGCACACTAATTGCCGAGCCGATCCTAAAATGGCCCGCAAGCCGTCATGTATCGAAGTAATCACGAATTCATCCCGTACCCAAAGGACATACATGTCATTCAAGAGTAATCCTAGTAGCATGTTTTATCAATGGCAAGACATGTATAGTGACGTTTAAAACATGATAACTGCATTTCAGCTTCGCGCTGCCCGTGCATTGCTCGGCATTGACCAACCGGTGCTCGCACGGCACGCAGGGTTGTCCTTGCCCACCATTCAGCGCATGGAAACGAGCGACGGACTCATACGCGGCAACGTTGATTCTCTGACAAAGGTTGTGCAGGCGCTCGAGGACATGGGTATCGAGTTGATTGGCGAAGGAAGCGTCAGCAGCATCGGGGGCCGTGGCGTGCGACTTCGTGACCGAGAACTCGCCTCGACCAAACGCCGCAACTAGGCCTTGCGCGGAGAACAATCGAAGACCAAAGCTATGGAACACCCGCGGCGGTTCTGGTTCTTTAGAAGACATTTTTCAGACGGAGGCGATCGATACGCGACTGAGCGCTGCAGCAGGTGCGGGTGGTTCTATCTCCCACTGAGAGAGCGCACGTTTCCACGGCGCACGCGCATCAAGGCTAGCGCTCGGCGCCGACTTGGAACTTGAACGCGACCTTCCAAGTCATTTAACTTGGTCGCCTCCGCTTCGCGAAGGACCCATTCACGAAAGCACGACACCAACGAGTTAGTGGCCGGTTCAAGCGGTGTCACCAGAAAATATGCAAACATGGGCGGCCCATTAATTGCGAGGTCAAACGGCTGGACTAAGCGACCCGCAGCAAGGTCATCGGCTACTAACGACATGTCGCCCAACGCTATTCCGGTACCATCGATCGCGGCCTGAATTGCAAACGCGGAATTGTCGAAATGTAGGCCGGGCCTTAGCTCAAACCGGTCGATCCCAGCCGCTTTCAACCAGGTGGTCCAGTCGGGCCACGTCACTCCTTGTCCGCTCCATGTCACATGAATGAGCGTGTAATTCAGGACATCTACCGGCGATCTTAGCGGTGGTACGGAATGCAATAGGTGCGGGCTACATACCGGGAAAATGAAGTGCTCAAATAGGCGCCGGCATCTACACCCCGGCTCTGTTTGAGGCAATCGAAGCATGGCTCTTGCCACCCTGGAAAAGCCGGGCGATGGGTGCCGTCAACGCAGGAGCCACGCCGGGCAAAATCCTGACGGGGCTCGCCGCGTTCTGGGTTCAATCATCGTGGCAGCACGCGTGGCTGGCCATGGCAGCAGTGAGTTTCGGTGTCACCGTGTGGAATGCATGGTTGTTGCCCAAACGTGCTGTTACGCACGATGGAATGAAAGCGAAGCAGCACCTGCATTTTCGACTGTTCACACGAGCAGCCTGCATCCCGCTCTATGGAACGCTGATGGGGTCGCTCTTCAGCGTTTATCTGACATTTGCCGTAGATCTGGTTTCTTCCGTGGACGCCATGAAATCTCCGGTCGATAAACTTTTCTGGCCACTACTCGGAATTGCCGGCCTAACCACCGTATTCACCGGCAGCGCAGTGAGCCGCTACGGCGTCCGCAGCCTTCTATCTGTCAGCTTGCCGTTATGTGGCTTGTCCTACGCGATGCTGGCACTCGCGTCGAATAACCCGTGGGTGATTCTCGGATCGGCCGTTCTGTTCGGCGCCACATCGATCGCCCCCGGTACCGGTTTCATGGTGTGGGGCATCCGGCTCTTTCATGAACGACCATCAATCGCATCGGGGACGGTTTTTTTCTTCCTGTCAGTCGGCACTATCATGGGTCCACTACTGTTCGGCTGGATCGCGCCGCGAATTGGAGCAGTCCCTTTTTTCCTTGCGTTAGCTGCACTCTCAGTGGTCGTGCTTCCTTTTTTTCCGAGTCGCGTCTTTGATACGTCGGCTCCTCGCCCATCTGAAGCTCTGGAACTGGGTACTGAATTTGTCTGACCAGTCAAGTCGCACCGTGATCGATCTCTACACGACGTCATCGCCAAACGGATTCAAGGCCACCATCGCGCTTGAAGAACTGGCTTTGCCTTACACGGTTCATCACATAAAGATTGCATCGGGGGACAACCGACAGCCGGCGTTTCTATCGATCAATCCCTATGGACGAATTCCGGTCATCGTGGACCGCGAGACAAACATTACGCTATTCGAGAGCGCCGCGATCCTGTTGTATCTCGCGGAGAAGACGGGGCAACTCCTGCCGAGCGATAGCAAAGGCCGATGGACCGCGATCCAGTGGCTGCAATTCCATTCCTGCAGCATGGGTCCGATCCTCGGACAGCGCGTCCATTTCGAGACTTCCGATGCAAAGATTCCGACTGCGATTGCACGCTACCGCAGACTGTCGGAGGAGGCATTTGCGATCTTGGACGCGCGTTTGGCCAAAGTGCAGTTCCTCGCCGGTGACGACTATTCGATTGCCGACATCGCGACCTTCGCATGGGTCCACGTCGCTGGGCTCTGCGAATTCGCGTTGGAACACCACAAAAACCTCGCTCTTTGGCGCGCACGTATTCAGGCACGACCGGCGGTGCAGAAGGCATTACAATCCCAGAGCCGGCAACGGGTCCGTGAAGCTCGCCGCGGTTTCAGTACCATCAAATCCACGCATATCCAATCTAAGGAAGGTCTGAAAAACTGGTGATAAAGAGAGCGGTCGTACTTTCATAGCTTGCACAATAATGCCGGCAATTCGCTCATGCGCAGGAAGGTCTGATGCCCTTAGCCACCCGCACGGAAGCAGTTCGGTGCCCGCGATTCAATATAATTTCACCGCAACAGCTTCAAATACAGAGCAAGAAGTGCTCGTATATAATTGAAACTTAAGGGAAATAATTGGAGCGGGAAACGAGAAGCACACTCAACACTCAGGCCCCAAGCCCTTGTAATTGCTAGGTTTCCTATCCGCCCCGACCACGCCTGATTCGCCGCCGAGACCCCGCTGCCGTCGTTTGTCTTTTTGCCCCGAGACGACTAGCCTTTGCAGTATGTCGGCTCTTCCCACTACCGCCGTTGTACCCCTGTTTACCGACCCACACGGTGTTATCCGCGTGCGTGGAACTCGCGTGACCCTGGATAGCATCATTGCTGGGTTCCGTGGAGGAGCGACAGCAGAAGAAATCGCGCAGCGGTTTCCAACCCTACCGCTGGCCGATGTCTACCAGGTTATAGCGCACTATCTCAATCACACCGATGCGGTCGATGCCTATCTGTCCGAGCGTCAGGTCGAGTCGACAGCCCTGAAGGGCGAAATTGAAACTCGCTTTGACCCTATTGGCCTGCGCGCTCGCCTTTTGGCTCGCCGTACGGGTGCCGACGTGACGTAGCCGATGATTCGGCTACTGGCGGACGAGAACTTCGACTACGATATCGTACGCGGCATGCTGCGCCGCCGGCCTGAATTGGATCTCATTCGTGTGCAGAGTGTCGGCCTTTCGGAGACTCCTGATCCGGAAATTCTCGCCTGGGCCGCGGAAGCACACCGCGTACTGCTGACTCACGACGTCAATACGATGACGCGCTTTGCCTTTGAACGCATCCAGGGTGGAGAGCCGATGGCTGGCGTGTTTGTTGCCCACCAGGAAGGAGCCGCTCTGTCGACGATCATCAACGACCTACTGCTCTTGGATGAATGCAGCGACACGTCCGAGTGGTCCGGTCAGATCCTGTATCTACCGTTGCGGTAGATACAGACGGATTCCTAGCCCCGTACCCCTGGCAGCCAGTGTCAAAAGCAGTTCGCTCGCGACGTATTCAAGAATTCTTCACCGCAACAGCTTCAAACACAAAGCAGAAAGCACTCGTATGTATTTGAAATTTAAGGGAAATTATTGGAGCGGGAAACGAGACTCGAACTCGCGACCTCAACCTTGGCAAGGTTGCGCTCTACCAACTGAGCTATTCCCGCCCTAAACAGAGGCGCAATTGTAGGGCCGCGCCCGCCGGAGTCAAGAAGAACAGGCTCCGTTTTGCGGCTATTGGCTGGAACTACCGCGCAGTTCCGGCCAGGCCAGACGCAGGTACGCGATCATCGACCATAACGTCAAGACCACGGCCACGGCGGTCAGTACGAGCCCCAGCTGGTAAATGGGGATACCCAGCAAATTCTCGCGAAACAGCAGGAACGACAGCCCCACGATCTGCATGATGGTCTTGTACTTGCCCAAGGCGGACACCTTGATCTTGCCGCGCGCGCCGATCTCCGCCATCCACTCGCGCAGCGCCGACACCGCGATTTCGCGGCCGATGATGACGATGGCGGCGATGACCAGGAACCAACGAGGATCGCGGCTGACGATCAGTATCAGCGCTGCGGCCACGATCAGTTTATCGGCGACCGGATCCAGGAACGCGCCGAGCCGCGACGTCTGGCCGAGCTTGCGGGCGTAGTAGCCATCGAGGCTGTCGGTGATGCCGGCGAGCGCGAACGCGGCGCAGGCCGCCGGGTCCGCCCAGGGATAAGGCAGCAGGTAGAACAAAACGATGATCGCCGGAATCATCAGAATGCGCAGCCACGTCAGCGTATTCGGCAGATTCCAATGCGACGCATTCGGCCGGCTGGCGTCTCTATTGCCCGGGGTGGAGGTGCTCATAGATTACCTGGGCGAGTTCCCGCCCGAGCCCCCGAATTTGAACGAAATCATCGATGCCGGCACGCAATATTCCTTGCAGGCCACCGAATTGTTTCAGCAGCTCGCGTCGTTTTACGGGCCCCAGGCCCGGAATCGTTTCGAGTATCGACTGGTTGTGGCGCTTCGCTCTTTTGCGGCGGTGTCCCGCAATCGCGAAACGGTGCGCCTCGTCGCGCACGCGCTGAATCAGATGTAAGGCACTGGAGTCCGGCGGCAGTATAGTGGGCGTCTCCTGACCCAACAAGAACAGTTGTTCCTGTCCCGGCCGCCGATCGGCGCCCTTCGCGACGCCGATCAACGTGATTCCCTTGACGCCCAGCTCGTCGAGCACCTTGGCCGCTTCGGCCAGCTGCCCCTTGCCGCCATCGATCAACAGAACGTCGGGCGGGGTAATTTCACCGTCGCGGACCCGCTTGTAGCGCCGTGTCAGCGCCTGATACATGGCGGCATAGTCGTCGCCGGGCTGGATACCCGCGATATTGAAACGCCGGTAGTCGCTTTTGAGGGGCCCCTCGACCCCGAACACCACGCACGACGCCACCGTATCGGTGCCGCCGGTGTGACTGATGTCGAAACATTCGATGCGATTCGGCGACCCGTCGAGATCGAAGACCTCGCGCATCTCATCGAGACTGGATTCGATGCTGGAGCGCGCCAGATTGCGCATTTTCAACGCTTGCTCGGCATTGTTGTGCATCATCTCCAGCCAGCGCGCCCGCAGTCCGCGAACCGACGAGGTGATGCGCACCTTGTGGCCCGAGCGCTCCGCCAAGGTGGCCTCGAACACCTCCATGTCCTCGAAGTCTCGTTCCACCAGAATTTCGGGGGGAGACTCGCGCTCCAAGTAATACTGGCCGACGAACTGCGCCAGGACTTCCGGCAGCTCGGCATAGGGCGCCCGCGGGAAGAATGTCGTGCTCCCCAAGCTGCGACCGCCTCGGACGAACATGAGAGCGACGCAATACTCGCCGTTACCGGCTGCGACGGCGATCACGTCGGCATCATGGTCGGTGCCGGCCGTGACGATCTGCTGCGCCTGAATCACCTTGAGATTCGCCAGCTGATCGCGCAGCCGCGCGGCGTCCTCGAACTCGAGCCGCTCCGCGGCCGCTTCCATGCGGCGCCCCAATTCTTGCTGGACTTCGTCATCGCGCCCTTCCAATACCTTGATGGCGGCGCTTGCGTCGCGCGCGTAACTATCCTTCGAGATGAGCCCGACACAGGGCGCCGTGCAGCGCTGGATCTGGTATTGCAGGCAGGGCCGCGAGCGGTTTGCGAAATAGGTGTCCTCGCAATTGCGCAGGCGAAAGAGCTTTTGCAGTTGCTGCAGGGTTTCGCGAACGGCCCCGGCCGACGGGTACGGCCCGAAGAAGCGGCCGGGTTCCTTGCGTGAGCCGCGATAAAAGCTCAATCGCGGGAATTCGTGCGCCGTCTCCAGATGCACGAAGGGAAAGCTCTTGTCGTCGCGCAGCACCACATTGAAGCGGGGCCGGTGCTTCTTGATGAGATTGAACTCGAGCAGCAGAGCTTCGGTGTCCGAATTCGTGATCGTGACTTCCATGTGCGAGGTCTTTGCGACCAGAGCCTGGACTTTGGGATGCACGTTGCTCGGCTGAAAATACGAGCCCACCCGGCTTTTGAGATTGCGGGCCTTGCCGACGTAGAGAATCTCGCCCTGTGCATCCAGCATGCGATACACGCCCGGCCGCGCAGGCAGACTATCGACGAAAGACTTCGCATCGAACCGTGTCAGTGCGACATTCATTGGACGCAGACGGAGGCGGCGACGGCGAGGGACCGCGCTCTGTCCACGACGGTCTCGAACATTTCCGTCGTTAGACGCCGCGTCTGCGTGTTGTAGCGGCTGCAATGATAGGAATCCACCATGACTCGCCCATTCTCGAGCCGATGTTCCGCGCCATGCGCAAAACGATACGGTTTGGTCGGCAAATCGCAAGCCCGCAGGACCGCCTCGTGGGCGATTCTTCCGAGCGCAAGAATGACGCGCACGTCATGGCTCTGGGCCAGTTCCGCGCGCAGATACTCGTTGCACGCCTTGATCTCCGGCGGCAGCGGCTTGTTGTCCGGCGGCAGACACTTCACCGCGTTCGTGATGCGCGCACTCCGAAGCTCCAGCCCATCGTCCGCGGAGGTGGAGACGGGCGCGCTCGCCATTCCGTACTTGAACAGGGTCGCATAGAGCAGTATGCCGGCGTGATCTCCGGTGAACGCGCGGCCCGAGCGATTGGCGCCGTGCTTACCGGGAGCGAGGCCGACGATCAGCAGCCGCGCCTGCGGATCGCCGAACGGGGGCACCGGCTTGCAATAATAGTCGAGATGGTCGAGCTGGACCGAGTCGAGAAACGCGGCGAGGCGCGGACAACGTCGGCAGCTGGAATCGAATACTTTACTCATTGCCGGATCGAGCGCGCCGCTGCGTCCTACGGACGACCAATAAAAAACGGGCTACGCGGAGTGCCGCGTAGCCCGCCATCGAGCGCGCCTGGACTTTGGACTAACCCGAGCGCAACCCAAACTTCGCCACTTCCTGGCCGTGAATTCGTCCGAACCGCCGTACATCGCGGACGCCCGTAGGTGGACCACATGGGCGCCAAAGCTTCAAACAGTGCGAGGTCGGAAAGGTTGGGTGGCAGAATATCACCTGCGTGCTGCGAGGCAACTCGGTTTTTGCAAAACCGTCGCCGCCTCGCTAGGAGTTAGTCTAGGAATATCTCACAAGTCGCTGATTTTACTACATCCGAGGCGTTTTCTCTGTCCGCCTATTGGCGCCGGCACGGCGGGCAATCAACATTCCCAGCTCCAGCGCCTGTTCCGCATTCAAGCGGGGGTCCACCTGCGACTTGTAAGCCCGGACAAGATCGGCCTCGGCAAGGCCCCGCGCGCCGCCGATGCATTCGGTGACATCGTCGCCGGTAAGTTCGATATGCACGCCGCCCAGCATGGAGCCCGACTCCTCGTGAATTCGGAAGGCCGCCTCCACTTCGCCGAGAATATTGTCGAAACGCCGTGTCTTCAGACCGCCCGCGGTGGTCTCGGTATTGCCGTGCATGGGATCGCACACCCACAGCACTTGCGAGCCGGTGGCGCGCACCGCTTGAATCATCTCCGGCAAGCGCTGTTCGATATCCTTGATCCCGAACCGATGGATGAACGTCAAACGCCCCGGCTGGTTCTGCGGATTCAATACCTGGATGAGCTGCTGCAGCCACTCCGCGCTCATGGCCGCACCGACCTTCACGCCGATGGGATTCGCAATGCCGCGAAAATATTCCACGTGCGCGCCATCGATTTGGGCGGTTCGCATACCAATCCAGGGCATGTGCGTCGACAGGTTGTACCATTTCTTCTGTCGTTCGATATATCGGGTCTGGGCCTGTTCCGACAGCAGATGCAGGCCTTCGTGGCTGGTGTAGAAATCGCCTCGTGTGGCCGCGTGGATCCGGAGTCCGCTCATGGACTCGAAGAAATCCAGCGACTCCCCGATCGAATCGACGATCTTCTGATAGGCGTCACGCAACGGCGCATGGTGCAAAAAGCGCAGGTCCCAATATTCTGGATGGTGCAGATCAGCGAATCCGCCATCGATCAGCGCGCGGACGAAATTCAGCGTCAACGATGCGCGCTCGTAGCCCCGCAGCAGAAGTTCCGGGTCGGGCTCGCGCTCCGCGGCGGTGAATCCGGGACGGTTCACGTTGTCGCCGCGATAGCACGGTAACGTGACCCCATCGCGGGTTTCGGTGTCGGCCGAGCGCGGCTTGGCATACTGACCGGCGAAGCGGCCGACGCGAATGACCGGCTTCTTCAATCCTTGCAGCAACACCAAGCTCATCTGGAGCAGTATTTTCAAGCGCCGGGCGATGCTGTCCGATTCGCAATCCTCGAAGCTCTCGGCGCAATCGCCGCCCTGCAGCAAAAACTGCTCGCCGCGCTGCGCCTTGGCCAACTTGTCGCGCAGCGCTTCGATTTCCCACGAGACCACCAGCGGTGGCAGACGGCTCAACGCGGCTACCGTTCGCTCTAGAGCGCGTTGATCGGCGTACTTGGGCTGCTGGGTGGCGGACAGGCCGTGCCAGCTAGCCGGGTGCCAATTGGTCAATGCGAGGCTTTTGGACATGGCGGCGATGCTACGGCAAAATGCCGCCCCCACCAATATCCCGGTCGAGAATCGCGCTATGCACAAGACCACCGACACCTTGAAGGCGCTGGGCCTTCGCGACCTCAACCCGGGCGCCTGGTCCGGCATTCGCGGCTGGAGCGAGCAGCAATCCGGGCCGCTGATCGAATCCATCAATCCGGCCACCGGCCTTAGGCTCGCGCAGGTGCGCGGCGCTACCGCCGATGATTACGAACACGTCATGACCGCGGCAATGGAAGCCGCCGCGCAGTGGCGACAGGTTCCCGCCCCGAAACGGGGCGAGGCCATACGATGGATGGCCGACGAGCTGCGGCTGCACAAAGACGCCTTGGGCAGCTTGGTCTCGCTCGAGAACGGCAAGATCAAAGCGGAGGGTGATGGCGAAGTCCAGGAGATGATCGATATCGCCGATTTCGCCGTTGGACAATCACGCATGCTCTACGGCTTGACCATGCATTCGGAACGCGCGCAGCACCGCATGTACGAACAGTGGCATCCGCTCGGGGTGGTCGGCGTGATTTCCGCGTTCAACTTCCCCGTGGCCGTATGGTCCTGGAACGCGTTCTTGGCCGCCATCGCCGGCAACTCGGTGGTCTGGAAGCCGTCGGCCAAGACGTCCCTGTGCTCGTTGGCCGTGCAGCACATCTGCAACCGGGTACTCGAGCGTCATTCGCTGCCGCCGATATTCCAATTGTTCATCGACGCGGGTACCGAACTCGCGACGCGATTCATCGACGACAGACGCGTCGCGCTCGTGTCCTTCACGGGCTCCACCCAGGTGGGACGTCACATCGGCGTGCGCGTCGCCGAGCGACTGGGCAAGAGCCTCCTGGAGCTGGGGGGCAACAACGCCATCATCGTCGATGAGACGGCGAATCTGGAACTCGCGGTTCCGGCCATTGTTTTCGGCGCTGTCGGAACGGCGGGTCAACGCTGCACGACGACTCGCCGCGTCCTGGTACACCAGTCGCGGGCAACCGAACTCGAACGCCGTTTGATCGCCGCATACCATCAAATTCGCATCGGCGACCCCTTGGACACCACCACACTGATGGGACCCTTGATCGACCCCGGCGCGGTGGCGCGCTATCGGGCCGCCATTGCGGCCGCCCGCCACCAGGGCGGAGAACTGCTCTGTGGCGGCAACGTGCTACAGCGCCAGGGGAACTTCGTCGAGCCCGCTATCGTGCGCGCTTCCGGCGATATGCCCATCGTCGGCACCGAAACCTTTGCGCCGATTTTGTACCTCATCAGCTACGACACCTTGGATGAGGCCGTGGCCTTGCAAAACTCCGTGCCATACGGCCTATCGTCGGCCGTGTTTACCGACCGATTGCAAGTGGCGGAGCGCTTTCTGTCCGCCGCCGGCAGCGACTGCGGTATTGCCAACGTCAACCTGGGAACTTCCGGGGCCGAGATCGGCGGCGCGTTCGGCGGCGAAAAGGATACCGGCGGCGGCCGCGAGGCCGGCTCGGATTCATGGAAGGCGTATATGCGGCGCCAAACCACCACCATCAACTGGGGTTCGCAACTGCCGCTCGCGCAAGGCATCGAATTCAACGGCTGAGCCACGCCTCGATGTCCGCGGCGCGCGCGCTCAAACGTGCCGCGGAGACCGGCCCGAGCGTCCGCAGTTCCTGCGCGTACAGGGAGATGCGGTACTCCTCGATCCAGGCGTGAAACTCATCGAGCTGCGGGAGCCAGCGCATTTCCGCGGAAACTTGAGCATTCAAATTCTGCGCGCGTGCGCTCCACTCCTGCAATTCGCGGAATACTTGCGGCGGCTCGCTGCCGCGCCCGAGCAGGCGCTGCCAGCGACGCTCCTCACCCTTCATGTATCGCGGGAATTGTCGAATCCAGTCATTTGAAAAATAAGATATTACTTCACCAGAAAACAAGCGACGAAGATGTGCGTGACTCTCTTCCGCCAGAACCGCATGGGATCGAACCCGCGGGTCATCCAGCAAGCCGCGCACCGCGCGAGCTTCCATGAACCAGTTGCGCACGCTGGCCGTGATGTCGGCCAGCGCCTGGTAGAGATGCTCGCGTCCCGCGTCCACCGCGGCGTCGAATTGCAGGCGCGTGCGAGGAGGATCGGCGTCCTGAAAGCAGGCGCGACGAAAGACGAGTTGCAGCAGCACATCGACCAAGGCATCGCTGGAAAGATAGGGACTGGCCGCCAGCAATAACGAGGTATCCGTGGTTATCTTCTTGGCGAGATCCCGAGCCTGCCGCTGGAGCACCAGTCGCGCGAGGTGAGTGGCCCCCTGTCTCAAGCGGTGCGCCGCTTCCTCGGCAGACCACTCGAATCGCACCTCCACGTTTTGAGCTTGCTGCGCGAGCGTGGGGTAAACCTGCACGAACCCCTGGCCCACATCGATCGCCGCCGTCTCATCGAGCTCATCCAGCTCGAAGTGGCGCCACGGCGCCGGATAGGCGTCCCGCGCGCAGCGGTCCAACAAGGTACGGGCGTCGGCAGCACAGCGGCGGCGCAAATGGCACAGATCACTGCCCTGCGCCAGTTCCCTGCCCTGCTCGACGACGGCGAGTTGCGCCGTGAGATGCGCCGGTACCGCCTCGAGATCGAAGCGAATGAGCGAGCTTGGAATACCGCGGGACTCCTCGAGCCAGCGCGCGAGGCGCTGCGTATTGGTGGATGGCGCGCCCGTGAAGTCCATGAAGCTCGCCGCCGTGGCGCCGATGGGAATCAAGCCACGCCGCGCCTCCTTGGGTAAGGAACGCAGCAACGCTTCCACCCGCGGCGCCGCGAGACCCGGCACGGCCGCATCCACGCTGGCACGCGTCAACGTCGGCAGTGCCAGTAGCGGAACCTTGAGCGTCGCACCGTCGCGTGCTTCGCCGGGCGCAAACCGGTAGTCGACCGGCACGCGCACGTGAGGCTCGCTAGAGTGCGGGTCGCCAACGTGCGGCACTCGCTCGGAAGGCTCGCTAGCGCGCGGGTCGCCAACCTGAGGCTCGCCAAAGGGCGGCACGCGATTGGAAGGCCCACCAGGCGCCGCCGACAGCTCCACGTGCTCGGGAAATTGCGCGAGCAGTTGCGGATCCGGCATTCGCACGAAAATATCCTCCGACCGCAGAGTCAGCGCCGCCCGCTCCACGTCGGACAGGTGCCTCGTGAAGTACTCGAGAGTGGCGGCGCTCGACACCTGCCGTGGCAACGCTTTGTCATAGAACGCCACGAAACTGTCGGGCGCATGCACCAAGTCGCGGGTGCGCAGTCGCTCTTCCATGCGCTGCGCCGCGAGGATGGCGGCATCGTTGATCCGAAGCCAATCGGGTCGACGCTTCAGCCGTTGATAGGCCAGGGCCTCGCGGGCAAAAATCAGCCGCGACTCCTCCGGGGCGATGGGACCGTAGTTCACCACGCGATTGGCGCTCAAAATCAGTCCAAAAAAACTGATGCGCTCGCGCGCGACGACTTCCTCCCGAATGTCATCCCAATCGGGCTCCAAGAACTCGCGCTTCGACAAATGACGCGCGGCGGCTTCCACCCACGTGGCTTCGATTTCGGCAACGCGGCGTGCAAACACCCGAGACGTCTCTACGATGTTCGCTGCCATGACCCAGCGCGGCCTGCGCCGTTTCAGCGACGAACCGGGGAAAATATGGAAGTGCACGCCGCGGGTGCCCAGGTACGTGCCATCCTCGCCGCGCGTGCCCACCATGGTACAAAAACCCGCCAGCAGCGAGCGGTGCACCCCGCTGTAACTGGCCGCTTTCTGCTGCGCCACGATGCCGAGTTCCTTGGCGCGGTCAACCACCTGAGCATAAACGTCTTCCCACTCGGACAGACGCAATAATGAGAGACCCCGCTCCTTGCACCAGCGCCGCAGCTCGCGTCGCGGGCCCTGGCGGGCCTGCCTATAGGCGCGCCACAGTTTCACCAGGCCGGAGAATTCCGATTTACTATCCTCGAATGAGGCGGTGGCCGCGGGATCCTCGGTGGCGCCGTCGGAGTTTGCGATACGTGCGTCGGGAACGCTCAAACCGGCGGCGATGGCCAGCAATTCGCCTTCGGCATGGAAGCGCTGGCTCTCGAGGAGCGCCCGCGCCAGCCGCGGGTCCAAGGGCAATCGCGCCATCGCCCGACCGCGGCGAGTAATGCGCCGATCCGCATCGAGCGCCTCCAACTCTTGCAGCAAGCGATAGCCATCGCCGAGAGCGCGTGAATCCGGTGCATCGATGAAGGGAAAGCTCTCCGCCGCGCCGAGCCCGTCGGCGGCCAACCGCAACAACAGAGCGGCGAGGTTCGTGCGCAACACCTCCGGTTCGGTAAATTCCGGGCGCGCTTCGAAGTCGGCTTCGGAATACAACCGCACGCAGATCCCGGGGCCGAGGCGGCCGCACCGTCCCTTGCGTTGATCCGCACTGGCGCGCGACACGGGCTCGATGGGCAGCCGTTGCAGGCGATTGCGCGGACTGTAGCGGCTCACCCGTGCGAGCCCGGAATCGATGACTGCGCGAATTCCAGGGACTGTGATCGATGTTTCCGCGACGTTCGTCGCCAACACGATTCGCCGGCGCGAGCCGCGCTGAAATATCTTGCTTTGCTGATCCCACGACAATCGCGAATACAATTCCAGCACCTCGACCCGCGAATCGAGTTCGCGCTCCAGGAAATCCCCGACGTCGCGGATCTCGCGTTCGCCCGGCAGGAACACCAGCACATCGCCGTGGCCGGTGGATCCCGGCGTCGTCGCTATGTCTTGGTAAGCGGTGAGCACCGCAAGCGGCAGGTCGGGATCCTCGGCATCGGGTTCCGCAGCATAACGCGTTTCGATCGGGTGATTGCGGCCGCTGACCGCGATGATGGGCGCGTCATTGAAGAATTTCGCCGCGCGTTCCACGTCCAGCGTCGCCGACGTCACGATCAGTTTCAGATCCGGCCGGCGCGGCAGCAGCCGCTTGAGCACGCCGAGCAGCAAATCGATGTTGAGCGTCCGTTCGTGCGCCTCATCGACGATGATCGTATCGTAGCGGCGCAGCATGGGATCCGAGCTGAGTTCCGCCAGGAGCAGGCCATCGGTCATCAACACCAGCCGCGTGGCTTCGGAGACTTGGTCGGCGAAGCGAACGCGAAAACCCACGGTGGCGCCGATGGGTTGTGAAAGCTCTTCGGCGATGCGCGCCGCCAAAGCGCGCGCCGCGATCCGGCGTGGCTGCGTATGCGCGATGAGGCCGTCGATCCCGCGGCCCGATTCCAGACAATACTGGGGCAGCTGGGTGCTCTTCCCGGAGCCGGTGTCGCCGGCGACGATGAGTACTTGATGCCTTTTCAGCGCCTCGGAGATCGCCTCGCGCCGCGCGGAAATCGGCAGATCGGTATCGTGCTTGAAGACCAGCCGAGCGACGCCGCGCACACCGGCCAGTCGCGCCTCATTCGGCACGCTTCACTTCTTGCCACAGCGCTTCCTGCGCCGCGAGGCTCAAGGCCTCGAACTTCTCGCCTCTTTGCGCAGCCAAGCGCTCCATGCCGTGGAAGCGACGCTCGAATTTGCCGTTGGCCGCGCGCAGCGCCGCCTCCGCGTCCACATCGAGTTTGCGCGCAAGGTTTGCGGCCGCGAACAACAGATCGCCGATCTCCTCGAAGATTTCCTGCGAGGCGACCGTCCCTGAGTGGGCGGCAGCCGCCTCGCGCACCTCGGCCAATTCCTCGGCAACCTTGTCGGCGGTCGACGCCGCCTGCTCGAAATCGAATCCGACACGCGCCGCTCGCTTGCTGAGCTTGAAGGCGCGCATCAGAGCGGGCAGCGCCAGCGGTACGCCGTCCAGCGCGCTCCCCCCAGCCGGCGCCCCCGATCCCGCGGCCAATGCGCTTCCCCCAGCCGGCGCGCCCGATCCCGCGGCCGATGCACCCCCTCCAGCCGACGCGCTCGACCTCGCGGCCAGTGCGCTCCCCTCAGTCGGTGCGCTCGACCCCGCGGCCAGTGCGCTTCCCCCAGCCGGCGCGCCCGACGCCGCGGCCAACGCGCTCCCTCCGGCCGGCGCGCCCGACGCCGCGGCCGCGCGCTCGCGTGCCTTGATGTCTTCCCAGGAAACAAGTTGCGCGGCGGCCGTCACCGGCGCCGCTGAACTCTGCGCATGGCCGTCAAATACATGCGGATGGCGCCGCACCAGCTTGTCGCAAATCGCCGCGGCGACGGCATCGAAGTCGAAATGACCGGCCTCGCGCGCGATTTGCGCCTGAAATACCACTTGAAATAGGAGATCACCGAGCTCGTCCTTGAGGTGTTCCATGTCGCCACGCTCGATGGCGTCGGCAACCTCGTACGATTCCTCGATGGCGTAAGGAGCAATGCTCGCGAACGTCTGGGCACGATCCCACGGGCAACCGCCGGCGCCGCGCAGGCGCTCCATGATTGCAAGTAGTTCGTGCAATGGGGCAATCACCGGCAGCCTTTAGGGGACGCGCGCCTGTAGAAGACGCCTCAGAGTCAGCAACATACTGGCGGTGGCTCCCCAGATATTGCGGTCACCATAGGGGATGTCATACACCTCCAACTTCACTCCGCCGAGCTCCCGAGTACGGGGTTTGTGGTTGGCCTCATCCAGTATGAACTGCAACGGAACCTCGAACACGTCATGCACTTCGGCGGTCGCGATACGCAGCTCATATCCCGGATTGACGAAACCGACCACCGGCGTAACCCGAAAGCCCGTTCCCACGATGTGATCGGGCAGATACCCCGCGAATTCCACGAAGCTTCCCTGCAGCCCGATTTCTTCGTGGGCCTCGCGCAGCGCGGCATGCCATGCATCGCTGTCGTCCGGCTCGATGCGACCCCCGGGAAAACTGATCTGGCCGGCGTGGTCTTTGAGCGTCGCCGCGCGCTGCGTGAGCAGTACCGTCATCCCCTGGTCGCGCTCGACCAGCGGCACCAGCACCGCTGCCGGTACGCGCATGGTGGGTTGCGCCGCGCGGATACGTTCAAGCACTTCGGGAGTGGCGCCGGCAAGCCAGAGCATATCGTCACCGGTCGCCGACGCCTCGGTCGCAAGCGACTCGCGGATATGAGCTTTGCTGTAGAGCGGATCCTTCACTAGCCGGACGACCCCGCGCCCTTGATGCCGCCCTCGGTCAGCGCCGCGGGGTCGAGCAGCCGTTTCAGCTCGTCAATGCCGAGATCGGTCATTTCCGCCGCGACGTCCAGAACGGCGCGTCCCTCTGCGTAGGCCTTCTTGGCGATCGCCGCGCCTTTCTCGTAACCGATCACGGGATTGAGCGCTGTCACCAGAATCGGGTTGCGTTCGAGCGCAGCGCCGATGGAGGCACGGTTTACGGTGAAACCCGCCAGCGCGTGATCCGCGAGATTGCGGCATCCAATGCCCAGCAGCTCCAAACTCTGCAGCAGATTGTAAGCGATCACCGGTAGCATGACATTGAGCTGGAAGTTGCCTGACTGACCGGCGATGGTAATCGTGGCATCGTTGCCGATCACCTGCGCCGCTATCATGGTCACCGACTCGGGCACGACGGGGTTGACCTTGCCGGGCATGATGCTGCTGCCCGGCTGCAACGCCGGCAGCGCAATCTCGGCAAGGCCGGCCAGTGGCCCGCTGTTCATCCAGCGCAGGTCGTTCGATATCTTCATGAGGCTCACGCTGAGGACCTTGAGCTGGCCCGACAGTTCGACCGCGGTATCCTGGCAGGAAAGCGACTCGAAATAGTTGTCATTCGGAACGAACGCGAGACCCGTGTGTGCCGCCAGGTGCCGCGCGAACAGCGCGCCGAACTCCGGCCGTGCGTTGATGCCCGTGCCGACGGCCGTCCCACCCTGCGCAAGCTGAAGGAGCCGCGGCATGACGGACTGCAACCGGAGGCAGTCCTTGTCGATTTGCGCCCGCCAGCCCAGCAGTTCCTGAGCCATGGTGATCGGCATCGCATCCATGAGATGCGTGCGGCCGGTCTTGACCACATCGCGCAGCTCACCGGCACGACGTTCGAGCACATCGAGCAAGCGCCGCAGCGCCGGCAACAGCTGTTCCGCGAGCATCAGGGCCGCCGCCAGGTGAATCGCGGTGGGCACGACGTCGTTGCTGCTCTGCCCCATGTTCACATGATCGTTCGGATGTACCGGGCGCCCCAGCTCGCGGCTCGCCAGCGTCGCGATGACTTCGTTGGCGTTCATGTTGCTGCTGGTGCCGGACCCGGTCTGGAACACGTCGACGGGAAACTCGTCGTCATATCGTCCATCGGCCACGCCGAGCGCCGCGGCTTGTACGGCGAGCGCTTCCGGCGGGGGCAGGTCGCCCAGTTCGCTGTTCGCGCCGGCGGCTGCATACTTGATGAGCCCCAACGCACGTATGAAGGCGCGCGGCATTCTAAGGCCGCTCGGCGGGAAATTTTGAATCGCCCGCTGGGTCTGGGCACCCCATAGCGCAGTGGCCGGCACGTCGAGCGCGCCCATGCTGTCATGCTCGACGCGCGGTGCTTTGGTAGTCATCGCGCCTTACTCCGCCGGTTCCGAGTTGTTTCCGGTAATATTGCGTTCATTCTAACACCGAGTGCACCTGCCTCCGATGTCCGCCACCGCCCTTGATGCACTTTCACCGCTCGACGGACGCTATGCCGCCAAGCTCGCGGCAGTCCGCTATCTGTTCAGCGAGGCCGGCCTGATGCGCGAACGCGTCCGGGTGGAGTGCGCGTGGGTATTGGCCTTGGCCGCAGGTCCCGCCGCGGACGCCTTGGCGACCCTGCCGGGCGATGCGCGCAGTTGGCTCGAAACCCTGGCGCGGGATCCCGTGTCGACCGATGTCGGCGCCATCAAGGGTATCGAATCGCGCACCAATCATGACGTGAAAGCTGTTGAATATTGGATCCGCGCGCAACTCATAGCGCGAGGCGCCCTGCCCGCCCAGCTGGAGTGGGTTCACTTCGGGTGCACGTCGGAGGACATCAACAATCTCGCCTATGCGCTCATGTTGAAGGCAGCGCGCGGCGCCGTGTTGTTGCCGGCATTGGACGCCCTCGGCGGTCTGCTCGATGCGCTCAAGGAACGGCACGCCGCGGTTGGAATGCTGGCGCGCACGCACGGACAGACGGCGACGCCGACCACCGTGGGCAAGGAACTCGCCAATGTCGCCGCGCGCCTGCACATCCAGCGCAACGGGCTCGAGCGCGTCGTGATCATGGGCAAGATGAACGGCGCCGTGGGTAACTTCAATGCGCACGTGGCGGCTTTGCCGCGCGTCGACTGGCCGGCATTCAGCTCGCGCTTCGTCGCGTCCCTGGGACTCGAGTCGAATGCCTACACCACACAGATCGAGCCGCACGATTGGATTGCCGAGTACTGCCACGCGCTGATGCGCGCCAACACCGTGCTGCTGGACTTCGCACGGAACATGTGGAGCTACATTTCGCTCGGCTATTTCAAACAGCGCTTGATCGAAGGGGAAGTCGGCTCGTCCACCATGCCGCACAAGGTCAACCCCATCGATTTCGAGAACGCCGAGGGCAACCTGGGGTTGGCGAACGCCATACTCGGCCACTTCGCAGACAAGCTGCCCGTCTCCCGGCTGCAGCGCGACCTTACCGATTCCACGGTGTTGCGTAACCTGGGCGTGGCCGTCGGCCATGCCGCGCTCGCGCACCAGTCCTTGAAAGCAGGGCTCGAGAAGGTCGAGCTCGACGCGGGGCGCCTTGCCGAGGACTTGGACCGCGCCTGGGAAGTATTGGCGGAGGCAGTGCAAACGGTGATGCGCGCCAACGGAATTCCTGATGCCTACGATCGTCTGAAACGCTTCACACGCGGCCGGCCTACCGATCAGGCGGCGATGCGCGAATTCATCGATTCGCTCGACCTGCCGTCCGCGGAGAAAGAACGCTTGCTGCAACTGACGCCCGGCAGTTATCTTGGGCTCGCACCGCAATTGGCACGCCGCCCACGCTAAACCGTTTTTTACATCTTGGGCCGTGCGAAACGTGACGTAGTTGGCACGATGGTATGCAACGCACACGGTAGGATCGATCTTGAGATACATTGAGACTGGGACATTTCCCCGTCTACCTCCATGAGGCAAAGCAAATATGGCGGGTAATATTGACGAACCGACGAGGCCGGTCGTGGATCGGCTCGCTGCCGACCTAGCCACCGGCTCGGGCACGCGCATGATACTGAGCACCATGCCGGAAGTACGAGAGGCCAGTCTCAAGGTCGCCAAATCGGCGCAACGCCTTTTGTCGATTTTCACGCCGGATTTGGAACCGCTGCTTTACGGCGAAGAGCCGTTTCTCGAGGCCATCAAACGCCTGGTCCTGGCGCGCTCGTATGCCAAAGTCCGGGTGTTGCTCGCCGATCCTTCGCGCGCCATGGTGGACAATAACCGCTTTCTCGCCTTGGCGCGCCGCCTGACCAGTTGCATCGACATGCGCTCGATGAGCCCCGAATACCCGGCAAGCGCCGGTGCCTTCATCATTGCGGATGACAGAGCCCTGGTCTACCGACTGCAGGCGGACCGCTGGGACGGCATATCGGATATGAACGATCCGGCCGTCGTTCGTCGCTACCTCAATTTCTTCGATGAGGTGTGGCAGACGAGCATGCAAGAATCTCAAATGCGCCAAATGCTCATGTAGGCCAAGCGCGGGTCGCTGGCCCAGAGGCTCGCGACCTCCGGACGCCCCGCGGCCTCCGAACGACTCGCGACCCCCGAACGACTCGCGACCCCCGAACG
>Ga0179596_10000110_pt1 | contig 70026 bp, 69 predicted proteins | sample CZODoug1_1_08_16_FD_155494 | JGI IMG/M metagenome (GOLD analysis project Ga0179596, IMG submission 155494) | Vadose zone soil fungal communities from Angelo Coast Range Reserve, California, USA - CZODoug1_1_08_16fungal (Illumina Assembly) | ecosystem: Environmental > Terrestrial > Soil > Vadose... | reverse complement strand
GGTGGCCGGTGCCCCAGGCCTTCAGCAGGTCGAGCGCCTCGGCACCACGGACCTCGCCGATCGGGATACGATCAGGACGGAGGCGCAGCGAGGAGCGGACCAGATCGGAGAGCGAGGCGACGCCGTCCTTGGTGCGCAGCGCGACCAGGTTCGGCGCCCGGCATTGCAGCTCGCGCGTATCCTCGATCAGCACCACCCGATCGGTGGTGCCGGCAATCTCGGCGAGCAGCGCATTGGTGAGGGTGGTCTTGCCAGTCGAGGTGCCGCCGGCGACCAGGATGTTCTTGTGGGCGGCTACGGCCGCTCGCAGCACAACGGCCTGGCCCGCCGTCATGATGCCAGCGGCGGCATAATCGTCGAGCGTGAACACGGCGACCGCGGGCTTGCGGATGGCGAAGGCTGGGGCCGCCACGACCGGAGGCAACAGCCCTTCGAACCTCTCCCCCGTCTCAGGCAGCTCGGCCGAGACGCGCGGCGAACCGGGATGCACTTCGGCGCCGACGTGGTGCGCGACGAGACGAACGATCCGCTCGCCGTCGGCCGCGGACATCACACGCCCGCTGTCCTCCAGGCCGCCCGACAGCCGGTCGATCCACAGCCGGCCGTCCGGGTTCAGCATCACCTCGACGATCGACGGGTCTTCGAGGAAGGTTGCGATCGCCGGGCCGAGCGCGGTGCGCAGCATGCGCGCACCTCGGGAAAAAGCCTCGGAATGAAGTGGAGTGACCGCCACGATCGTCCCCGTTCAAGGCCAATCGCGACATGCGATTGGCGACGGGGATGATTAGAAAAGGCAAGAAATGGGGCGGATCAACAAGGTTTTAGTCGTCGTAGAAGCCTGGCGTAGAGCAGAGAAAAAATACTTGCTGGGTACGGATCTTTGAACGTCTTACGCTTCCCTCGAATATTCAATGCGCCAGATACACGGGTAAAGTGAGACTCCGAATCGGAAATGGGAGTTTTTTTCTTGCTTGCGGTTGTCTAGAGGCGAGCCGCGTGTCGGACGTATTGCATCAGCAGCATAAACTATCAGCTTGCGGGTGGATGCACTACGATTGCCTCCATCACCCTCGCCGGTCTGGGCCGATCGTGCGATACGCGAGCAATGATGGATCCAGCAATGACCACAGACGTAACCGCCATCGGCGAGATCGACCCAGCTAACTCCGTGGTCTTCCTCGGATCGGGCTTCAGCCTAGGCGCCACGAATATAGCCGGAGGCAATCCACCAAATGGGTCGGGGCTGCGCCGCCACTTCATAGCCAATCTTGGCCTGCCCGATAATACTTCGTACGACCTCCAGGTGCTCACTGAAGAGTTTGCCGAACGCGACGCAGAGCTGCTGCACCAAGAGCTTTACCGCATCTTCCGCATCACCGAACTCAGCGACGCCCAGGTCGCAATCCTGAACGAACCCTGGAGGCGAATTTATACGACCAACTACGACGATTCCGTTGAACTGCACCGAATCCGCCTCAAGCGTCCCGTCAATACGTTCGACGTCTCCGGGGCCGTGCCCTCCAAGCTGCCGGACGGCGGCGTTGTGCATCTGCACGGCAGTATCCGTGAAGTCACGCCAGAGAACGTATTGTCTAGTATAGTTCTCGGTGAGGCGTCATACGTAAGGACGTATCTTGAGAGATCGCTGTGGTATGATCAGTTCCAACGCGATCTCCGCTTCGCCACGCAGCTATTCATCATTGGATACAGCATGGCGGACTACCATATCGCAGCGCTTCTGCTAGCAGACCCTGCACTTGCAGCGCGGACCTTCTTCATCCAAGGTCATGAACCCGACCCTGTGCTGCTTCGTCGGACAAAGGACTATGGCCGGACACTGTTTATCGGTGCCGATGGCTTTGCTGAAGCGCTCCGCGCGCTGCCGCGATCGGGGCCTCTTACAGATGTGTCGAGACTCAAAGGTTTTCGGTCGCTCAGCCCTCTCCGGGATCGCAAGGTAGTTGCCCAGCCGACGGCGAGTGAAGTGTTCGACCTACTGGTATACGGCAAGTTCAATAATGCGCGCCTGGCACGATCCCTACCCAACGAGACCTATGCCATTGCGCGAGCAGAGCGTGTTGCCGAGGCGGCTGGACTCGTCGAGAGTAATCGATCGGTCGTAGTCGAGAGCCGACTGGGGAACGGTAAGACGCTCTTCCTCCACCTACTTGCTTATGAGCTAACGGCGCGTGGCTACAGTTGCTTCATGTATCGACCAGATGCCCCCGACTTCGCCCGCGAGATCGACGTGCTGCGGAGCTTGGACCGCGTTGCCATCTTCGTCGACCATTACTCTACGGCCCAGGATGTGCTGCAGGTGCTCGGTGAAGCACTATCCGGCGCTAAGTTCGTTGTAGAGATTCGCACGGCCATCTTTGAGGTTCGCTTCCACGAACTCGCGAAGACCTTACCTCACCCTTATGGTCGAGCCAGCCTCAACCAATTGTACCGCTCGGAGAACTCAGCGCTTGCCCGCCTATGCAGCAAGGCGGGTCTGTCCGTCCCGCTGGACGCAGCAGACAGATCAAAGGAGCTACGCGATATCCTGCTCGAACTTTTCTCCAACGAGGCGATCCGAGCTGGGATCGAGAGGACACTCCAGCCGATCTTTCAGTCGAGATCCAGGCGGCGAGTGCTGGTCATGGCAATGCTGATCGCGGGTACGCAGGGAGCGGTAGATCCTAGCTTCATTCGGACAGTGGTCGGCGTTGACCCCTTCGCCGAATTCAAGCCAGTCGAAGAATTGGCTGGGGAGGTCTTCGAAGTCTCTTCAGATGATTTCCGTGCGCGCTCATCGATCTTCTCGGAGTTTGTGGTCGACGCCTTCTTGCAACCTGATGAGATTGCCGATTGCGTTGTCGAGGTGACGCTCGCTGCGGCGCAGCGGAAGACGGTACGTCGCTACCGCATCCTTATGTCCAGCATGATGGCCTATGGCAACCTGCGCCGGATGCTTCATCGGCGCGCCGATGTAGTGATGCTAATCATAAACGTCTACGAGCGGCTCCGCCATGATGATCGTATTAGTGACGAGCCCCTATTCTGGTTGCAGTATGCGATCGCGATGTCCGAACTGCCCAGGCTTGATGCCGCATGGGAGTATATCGGCACTGCCTACAGGAGTGCGGCGCAGAGACCCGGTTTCCAGACGTACCAGATCGATACCCAGGCGTTGCGAATAGCTCTGCTGTTGGCGACCGGAGAGGACGCTGGCCGTCCGGTCTCCCATTTACAAGAAGTGCTTGATGGCCTTGAGCGTATTAACGACATGCTGTCAGAGGACAGCCACCGCGCTTATGCCATCAAGGTTCTTGAAGGTATCCCTCAGTTCGTCACTGCCAGGCGAGTAGACATGAGTGTGGCGGAGAGATCGGCCATCGTCTTTTGGCTCAACACGGTAGCAAGGTCGCTCGCGGTGCTACCCGCCGAATTCAAGGCCATCAGCGGTTCCGAGGTGGTGCGTCGTGGCCTTGATGGCGCGATTCAGTCAATTACATCTTTGGTAAATTGAGACCGAGGCAGTGAGTGCAATGGGTCCTGCGATGCCCCTGCAGCCCTGAGGAGACCCGCCGCGCTTCTGGATAGCGAGTGGAGGGCAAGCCGCTGATCGCGGTCGTCATTCCCGCTGCTGATCACTCCCTGCATCTTCGTGAACGTCTTCCGGAATCTCCTGACGCAGTTTCGGTCCCTGATTGAGCCGGCGGCCGAGGGCGGCGACAAAGCTATCGTATCGAGCACCGGCTTTCGCGCGCGCAGCCTGGGCCGCCGGCTCGGGGAGCGATGGTGTGGTGGTCAGCCAGAATCGGATGAACAGCGCCAGTGTCTCAACGGCGATGCCGACGTCCCGTTCGAGCCGCGCCGTGCGGCGATCAAGCTGGTCGAGGCGCTTGGCGATTGCCGCCTCGCGCCGCTCGTCCGCGTCTGGCGACAGAAAGGAGGCGATGGCAGCCTCGGCGATCAACGACAGCGGCTGCTCGCGCCGCGCCGCATAGGCCGAGAGCGTCTTCATGACATCTGGGTCGAGATACACCGACATCTGGGTTTTCTTCTTGGGCGCGATCATGCTCGCCTCACAATCCGAGATCGTCGGCAGGGTCGAGCGAAGCCTGGCGGGCGACGCCCTGCATGATCTCGTTCATGCGGCCGACCCGCGGGACGTCCTCCTCCAGATCGTCGGCGGGATCGGGCGAGAACTCGTTGTCGAGCGGCTCCTTCTTCTCGATGGTCCCCCTGTCCAGCTCCGGCTGTCGCCGCCGATCCGCCGCCGTCGGATCGTCATCCTCGGTCTGTTCGCCCTGCGATGGCTCCGCGATTTCCGGGCGCGGCGGCAACGGCCGCGAACTCCAATCGTCCGGCCGTGCTTCCTTCGGCCTCGCGAGCGCGGGCGGCGGAAGGATTCGCTCCTGAAAACGTCCATCCTCATAGTAGCGCGCCTTCCTCGCCCGGATCGGATGGACGCCCGACACCATGACGATTTCATCGCTCGGCGGGAGCTGCATGACCTCGCCGGGGGTCAGCAACGGCCGGGCGGTCTCTGATCGCGAGACCATCAGATGGCCGAGCCAGGGCGACAGCCGGCTGCCGGCATAGTTCTTCATCGCTTTCATTTCGGTCGCGGTGCCGAGCGCGTCGGACACGCGCTTGGCGGTACGCTCGTCGTTGGTCGCGAAGCTCACCCGCACATGGCAATTGTCGAGGATCGAATTGTTCGGCCCATAGGCCTTCTCGATCTGGTTCAAGCTCTGCGCAATGAGGAAACTCTTGATGCCGTAGCCCGCCATGAAGGCGAGCGCCGACTCGAAGAAGTCGAGTCGGCCCAGCGCCGGGAACTCGTCGAGCATCAGAAGGAGCCGCCGCCCGGCCTTGGCCTGCATATCCTCGGTGAGTCGCCGGCCGATCTGGTTGAGGATCAAACGGATCAGCGGCTTGGTGCGGCTGATGTCGGATGGCGGCACCACAAGGTAGAGCGTGGTCGGGTGATCTCCGCCGACGATGTCGGCGATGCGCCAATCGCAGCGCCGCGTCACCTCCGCTACCACGGGATCGCGGTACAATCCCAGGAACGACATCGCGGTGCTCAGGACCCCCGAACGCTCGTTGCCGGATTTGTTCAGCAGCTCCCGTGCAGCCGACGCGACGACGGGATGGACGCCCGCTTCGCCGAGATGGGTGGTCTTCATCATGGCGGCGAGCGTCGACTCGATCGGCCTCTTCGGGTCGGAGAGGAAAGCCGCGACGCCGGCGAGCGTCTTGTCCGCCTCGGCATAAAGGACGTGGAGGATCGCGCCGACGAGGAGCGCGTGGCTGGTCTTCTCCCAGTGATTTCGTTTCTCCAGACTCCCTTCCGGATCGACCAGGATGTCCGCGATGTTCTGCACGTCGCGCACCTCCCATTCGCCGCGGCGGACCTCCAGCAAGGGATTGTAGGCGGACGACTTCACGTTGGTCGGGTCGAACAATAGGACACGACCATGTTGGGCGCGGAAGCCGGCGGTGATCTGCCAATTTTCACCTTTAATGTCGTGGACGATAGCCGAGCCCGGCCAGGTCAGCAGCGACGGTATGACGAGTCCGACGCCCTTGCCCGATCTCGTGGGGGCAAAGCACAGCACATGCTCAGGTCCGTCATGGCGGAGATAAGCGCGCTCGTGCCGGCCGAGCACCACGCCGTCGGATTCGAGCAATCCGGCTTGCTCGATCTCCTTCGTTTGCGCCCACCGGGCCGAACCGTAGGTCTCAGCATTCTTCGCCTCGCGGGCGCGCCAAACCGACATGCCGATCGCGACGGCGGCCGCGATGATGCCGCCAGATGCGGCGATATAGGCGCCCTCGATGAATATCGACGGCGCATAGGCGTCGTAGGCGAACCACCACCACAGGAAGGCTGGCGGCCGGTAGAACGGGAAGTGGAGCAGTTCGAACCAGGGCCGCCCGAGCTCGGGTTGGAAGCCCAGGCGCCAGGCCGTCCATTCGGTCGCGCTCCACATCGTCAGCAGAACGATGGCGAAGACGGTAATCACCTGGCCCCAGAGGATCTTGGTCGCGGACATGGCGGCTGTCCTTTCTCGAAGTCGCTGTGTGGATGGGCTTGTCACAGGCCGAGTCCCCGGTTGCGGCCGAAGCCCCAGTCAATGCCGCCGTCGCCGCGTGTAACGCCGGAGACGTGCCGGCCGAGCTGCTTCTCCAGCGCCGGCGACCAGGGCACGAGCTGGAAGCCAAGGCCGTCATCGATCATCGCGAAGCGGCCGGAGGCGAGCGCGAAGCGCCGCTGATAGGTCCCGGCGACATACTCGCCGGTGGCGGATGGGTTGAATGGCCGGCCGGTCTCGGCAGCAAGCTTGTCTCCCAGCGCCTGAACCTCGCGCCTGCGCAGCGTATCGATCAGGTTGCGGCTGAAGGTCATGCCGCGGGCCTGCCGCTCGGCGAGGCCTTGCCCGATGAGCTGCTCGGCGCGACGCTCCATCGCTTCGCGCACCTCGGCGCCGAATCCGGCCTGGCCGAGGGCCGCCGGCGCGCGCGCGATCGCATGTCGGTCGAGCCAGGTGGCGCCCGGCGCGGTGATCTGCTGCTCGATCGAGAGGTCCGAGCGGACAGCAAGGGCCACGCGCCGCCGGCCCTGCGCGTCGTCGAACTTACGCAGCTCGACGATCGAGCCCGGCGCACTATCGCCAGCGGCGTCGAGGTCGGGCAGCTTGACGTGGTGGGTGCGGCCATCGACGCCATCGACCACGGCATAAGCCGTGCCCTTCAACTCGTCGTCGAGGCCGCGATCGACCAGGCGGCCGATGACGGGAACGTCGAGGCTCTCGCCGGCCAGCACATAGCTCGCCGCGCCGCGCTCGATGCCGCGTTCGCCCAGCTCACGCAACGTCGCCTCAGCATTTTCCGACAGCGCCCATTGGCCCGGACCGACCTGATCGGCGAGGCCGAGCGATTCCAGTTTCCGGAGCCGACCGACCTTCAGCGCATGGAATTCGTCGGGCTGGCGATCGGCACGCAGCGCCATGTCGATGACGCCGGTACGGTAGGCGTCACGAGAAAGTTGCCGGTCGAGATTGGTCCAGCGCTCGCTATCGATCTGCCGTTCGAGCGTGCGGCGAATCTCTTGATCGGTGCGCGGCCCCAGCTCCTGCGTGATCAGGTCCTGGGCGCGGTCGCGCATGCCCTGCTTGATGTAGTCCCGGTCGATGACAAGATCCTGGCCGTCATCAGAGCGGCCACGGATGATGATGTGGATATGTGGATGCTCGGTGTTCCAGTGATCGACGGCGACCCAATCGAGCTTCGTGCCGAGATCCTTCTCGACCTGGCTCATGAGGTCGCGGGCGAAGCCCTTCAGGTCCGCCATTTCCACCGCGTCGTCGGGCGAGACGATGAAACGGAAATGGTGCCGGTCATCCTCACCGCGCTCGGCAAAGGCCTTGGGATCGACGTCGTCGCTCTCGGGGCCGAACAGCCTCGCCTTCTCCCCGTCGCGGGTGACGCCCTCGCGGCGGAGATAGCCGAGGTGAGCGGCGAGCTTGCCGCGCTGCGTCGCATGACGCAGGAAGCGCCCTTTGACCACGGCGCCCCGCGAGCGGCTGGTGAGCAAGCGGTTGGCCTGAACGGCGGCGAGACGACCCCGGCCGAAGCGCGAGCCGCGACGGCCTGCGATCGAGCCGACGCGGGCGATCCGCCCGCCCGCCTTCTGGGCGGCGGCGAGCGCCTGGGCGATGAATGGTTTTGTCCGCTGGGCGCGTGAAGAGCGGATGCGGCCAGGCCGGACCTGAAAATCATCGTCACGCGCCATCGCCGGCCTCGGCAATGTGCGGAAAGGACAGACTCAGCAACAACTTGATATCGGCGCGCACATTGCGCGGATCGGGCGCACCTTGCCGGAACGGCGAGAAAGCCCAAGAAAAACAAGACCCCGACCGCGCCGCACATTGCCGGCTTTTATCCTGCCCTCTCCCGGTTGTTGCGTGCTCAGCTTCCCTGTCCGCTGTTTTTTCTTCGCTGGTCTGCGCCCATACGCGATTCACTGCGCTGCACGGCATCAGGGCCTGTCCGATGTGCGGGGACACGAGGACAGGCGATGCACTGGTGGTGCCAATGACGCCAGCGGTCCATGACGCGAGCGCCAGGATGGCGGGTGGAAGCGGCATCCGAAGACGCCGCCTCCGCTGGCTTTTCGTCATGTGGTGAGCAGTGCCAGCCGCTTGCTCGCGGTCAGGATTTCGACGACGGTCGGGTTGTTCGAGCCGCGATCCTGCAGATTGCAAACGCGATCCCACGGCCCGGTATTCTCGATGACGTCGTCGAAATTGTCGTCCGGATCGTAGCTGGGACCCGCCAGGTAGAGCGGTGCCCGCGCGCGTTGCGCGATCGCGGTTTCGAGTTCGCGGATGAGCGCGAACGCTGCCTGCCGATCGTGCCAGTAGGCGTCGGTGCCTGGTGCCGGACGTGCTGTGCTGATGAACATGATGCGCTCCCGTGTTGCCGTCCTCCTGATTGAGGACAAGGTCCCCGGGGCAGCCGGCGACCAGTCCGTCAGGGACGCCGAAGGCGCCGTGGAACGGGGTGCGGAGGAGCCGAAACGCACAGCGTTTTGGAGGTGCCGCGCATCCTTGACGGCCGCCTCGTCGCGGCTGACAGAATGGGCCTGTCCAAGCGGACCCTTCCTTTCCGGTGATCTCCGTCACATCTCGGCGCGCGGCCTGGCGAGGGCTCCGAACGGCATTCATGGCGCGCGCGCCATACTCGCGGGGCGCACGAACAGGCCGTCCGACTGCGGTGCGAGGGCTGATAAATCATGCACCGAAATGGCAGCCGGTTTGTCGCGCGACGGCTCGCTGACTGTCGCGCGATCTGCATCGGGTGTGCTGTCGACGCGCACGATGAAGAGCGGCGCCTGCGTCCAGGACGACGGATCGGAGGCCACCAAGAGGACAGGCCTAGCGATCTCGCCGCCCTCGACAAAAGGGACGAGGGCCGTGACATAAGCGACTGTCTCGGGCGGCAGCGGCCTGTGTCGGTCGCGATAATCCTCGTAGCGGCCAGGACCCGCATTGTACGCCGCGAGGAAGCCCGGCGAACCGTAGCGGTCGTGCATCTCGCGCAGGAAGGCCGCGCCAGCCAGAATGTTGTCGTGCGGATCGAAGGGATCGTGGCCGAGGCCATACCGCGCGCGCAATCCCGCCCAAGTCTCCGGCATGAGCTGCATGAGGCCCATCGCACCCTTGGGCGAAACCGCGCGCCTGTCACCGCGGCTTTCGATGCGCATGACGGCGCGTACCCAGGCGGCCGGAATGCCGAAGCGCTGCGAGGCTTCCGCCACATGCACGGCATAGGGATCGCTCGCCACGGGCCGTTCCGCCGACGCCGCCTGTGCGGAAGCGGACAGCATAGGCGCGCCGATCGCGACCAGGCCGACAAGGAGATAGAGCGCCAAACGGGAGCACGCCCTGTCTCCGCCACGACGCCAGCGGGCCATCGTGCTCGCCTCCGTCAAGGGCAAGGCGCAAGCGCCGGCCGATGGCCGCCCTTGACCTCGTCTGCGCGCGACGGCCGACGGATCGTCGAGCGGGACGAAGGGATGAGACGGTCTTTCCGCGAACAAAGGGATGGGGGTTTTGCGGACCATCCCGCACGCGATCAGGAGCACGTGTCGCATGCCGTCAGTCCCGCTCGCCGCGCTTGGGCGGACGATTCCAGTTCAGAATCCAGGTCGACTTGTCGTCGCTCGACTGGAACAGGTTGGCGCGGATCGGCTGCGTCAGCGCCGGATCATCGAGCAGCAGCGAGACGTAATCGCCAGCCTTCTCGCCGGTACGTTTCCAGCCGGCCCCGACCTCCGGCCCGTCACCGTCACCGAGATGGATGCGATAGTCCGGTGCGTTCTCGGCATCGCTGTGCTCGGCAGGCACGAGCACCAGCTCCGCGTCGAGCGAGAGCGTGCGGATGCGGCCGGAATAGCCGGACTTGCTGCGGGTGAACTGACCGATCTGTGCCATGATTTGCCTCCTTGGCGGTGGGTTGAAAGACGGGTTCAGTCGGTGGCGGCGCGCCAGACGAAGCGGCCGTCGCCGTCCTCGTCGGTCCAGAGCGGGACCGCGCGAGCGACGATCGAGGTGGTGGGAAGTGGGCCGAAGTAGCGACCGTCCAGGCTGTCCGGGACGGTCGGGTTCATGAAGAAGACTTCGCCCGTGCGGATGGTCCGGCAGCCGCTCCACTTCGGCAGCGGGCGGCCCAGATGATCGCGCTCGCGCGCATCGCCGGCGGCGATGCCGTCAACGGTTATGGCATCACCGGTGCGGCAGACTGTTTGTCCGGGTAGCGCCATGACATGCTTCAGCAGCGACACGCCCTTGGGCAGAAAGCCGCCGTCGGCGAGGAAGCTCGCGATCGGCTCTGGCGGCTGCACCACGACCAATTCCAAGGCGTGGAGCTGTCCGACAGGCCGCAGCGCATAGAGCCCGGTCGGCGTGCTGGCCGTGGCGTTCCAGATCAGCCGGGGCGCGGGATGAACGAAGGCCAGGCCGCCGATCGCGAGCATGGCGAAGTACGTCGTCATGACATAGCCGAAGCGGGTCATGGCGTGACGCTCCGGCGCTTGAGCCAGGCGTCATGCTGCTCGCGGCTATAGGCGCGCGGCTCGTGGCCCGCGGCGAGGCGATTGTGGAGATGACGCCAATATTCTGGAGCCGCGTCGGCTGGATCGACGCCGAGCGCCTCGACCGCGTCGATGAACTGCAGCACCCGCTCGACCTTGGGCCAGCCGTCGACGCGCAGCAGGATCTCGCCGCCGGGCCGAACAAAGGGCAGCGTCTGATAGCGCTCATCGGGTGCGACGGCGCGCACGACGTCCATGCGCGAAATCACCGTGCCGAAGTCGTTCGACGCCCATCGCACGAAGGCGAAAATGCTGCCGGGCTTGAAGCTGGAGATGCTGCGGCGGCGGTCGAGGATCTTCTCCTCGGCGCGGCCGCCGAAGCGCAGCCAGAACTCGATCTTCTTCTCGATCCACGTCAGCTCGACATGGGTCAGAGGTACGGTGCGCCGATGCGTGGGCGGCACAACGCGCAACACGGGCGGCGTTTCGTTGTCGTTCATGACGACTCTCCAGGATCGGGAGGGAATTCGCGGGCGAGGAGGTCGCGCAGCATGTCGGCGGCCGTGGCGCCGCGCTGGAAAGCGACGATCTTGATCCGGCCGCGCAGCGCCGGCGTGATGTCGATCGTCAGACGCGCGGTGAAACCAGCGGTGTCAGCCGTGCGAGGCGATGGGGCATCGGGCGCCTTGATCCAACTTTCCACGTCACCTGGCCGGGACGCGAAGCCGCGTTTCGGGGACCGATCGTTCACAGCGCGATCCTCCCGATCTCGGCGGCGAGCGCGGCGATCTCGCGGGCGGCCGGTCCGTGCTCTGCGCTCTCGAAGACAAGGCGGCCGGTCTGCGCCGCGTCGGCGAAGGCGACGCGCTGGCCGATGGTGCTGGCGAGCACCGGCGGGTCATGATCGGCGAGCGTTTCGGCCGTCTCGCGGGCGATGACGGTGCGCGCGCCGCAACGGTTCAGCACGAAGCGAGCGGCAAGCTGGGGCCGATAGATGCGGGCTTCGCGGAGCAGCGCCAACATCTCGGCCGAGGCCCAGCCGTCGAACGGCGACGGCAGCACCGGGATCAGCACCAGATCGGCGGCGAGCAGCGCCGAGCGCATCAGACCGGCGACGCGCGGCGGTCCGTCAATGACGATGTGGTCGACGGTTCGCGCGAGTTCGGGCGCCTCGCGATGAAGCGTGTCCCGCGTGAGGCCGATGACGCCGAACAGCCGTGAGAGGTTCTCCCGAGCGCGTTGCTGCGACCAATCGAGAGCCGAGCCTTGGGGATCGGCATCGATCAGCGTGACGCGCCGTCCGTGCAGAGCCAACTCGCCAGCGAGATGCAGCGCCAGCGTCGTCTTGCCGACGCCGCCCTTCTGGTTGAGGAGCGCGACGATCACTTCGCCCCTCCCGGCTTCTGGCCCAAGGGCAGGTGCGGCGTGTCAGAAGTATTGTCAGCCGTAAAACCGGATTTACGGAAAGACGCATCGGGTGCATTGTTTTCCGGTACGATGTCCGGCTTGCGCTGAAGCCTGTTGGAGATGTTTTCCACATCGCCCAACAACAAAGAAGAGTTAGATTCTTTGTTAGACTCTAAGTTAAGGCCTGGAATCGCCGTTTCGGGCCAAAGCGTTAACTGCCCTCGGCACTCCCGGAATCCCGATAGCGCCACTCCCGAAGTCCCGATACCGGTCACGCCCGAAGTCCCGAGCGCTTCCACAGCGCCATCCACAGGGCGTGTGGATAAATTGGCGGGGAGGATGCGCAGCAACTCGCGCCGGCCGTCGCGTTCGATCCGAAGTCGGTAGCCGGGCAGCGGCTGGCGCAGGACGATGCGGCGGAGGTCGAACGCGAAATCCGCGACCTTCGCCAAGCTGCCGGATTTCTCGTGGAGATGGGGGATGTCGAAGAGCCAGCCTTGCTTCTGGCGGCCGGCATGCTTGCGGGCGACGCGGTAGAGCCAGCGCTCGATGCCTCCTGTCAGCCGGAAATAAGCCGGGTCGATGGTCAGAACCAGTGAGCGGTCGATGACGCCGCGGTAGAACCAGTCGGGCAGCACGAACTCCATGCCCTCGACGCGGCCGTCGCGTGTCGTGCATTCCTCCCACTCGTTGATCCAGGAGAACTGGTGGCGCCGCCAATGCTCGTTCTGCCGAATGGTGGTGCGGATGACGGTCGATTGCAGGCGGGCGAGCGCGCCCTTCAGCAGCTTGTAGTCGCGCGCGCCGGTCTGCCGTCCGATCGCCATGAGGAGCTGGTAGGGCGTGAAGCGCAGGAAGCGGGACGTCTTGAAGCCGAGGTTCTCGGCCTCGACGATTTGGCTGGCCGCCCAGATCAGCACGTCGGCATCCCATATGGTCGCCATGCCATGTTCGGGCACGGCGAAGACCTCGACCCGCGTGCCGCCGGCCTCGTAGAGGATCGGCGTGGTGCGCCTGGTCTTGGCGAGCGAGAAGAAGGGCCGTTCCATGAGGTCGCGCTGGTCGCGCGGGGACGCATCGCCAGTCGCAACGATGAAGGGATCGAGCTTGCTCCGCTCGGTGGACGTGATGAGGCGACGAGGCGACATGGATCGCTACCGCCTCACCGATGAGGATGAGCCATGGCGACTCGCGTCCAAGCGTCCGGCGGCGCGCGCCTCTTCGTAGTGCGGGTCGGAGGTCGAGCGGCAGGCGGCGTGGTCGGCCCAGGCATCGAGATCGTCAATGGCGTAGACGACGCGCCCGCCGAGCTTGCGGAAGGTCGGGCCGCTGCCGTGGCAGCGGTATTTCTCCAGCGTGCGGGCCGAGAGGCCGAGAAGGCGCGCCGCCTCATGGGTCCTGACGTAGCGAGCCGAGATCTCCGCGCGCATGGGTAACCTCCGTGTCTGTCGAGGACGCCGTGGACAAAGCGCGGCGTGTCGGGATCACGGTGGCGAAAGAGGGAAGCGGTGGAGGAGGACGAAGATTCGATGCGAGTCAGTGTCCCCCCTCGATCGCAATCGGGGTGGCGCTGGACGGCATCGGGCTATGCTGAGGGTGGCGGGACGTAGAAGAATGACGTGGACGGGAGGACGCGAAACGGTGTCATCCGCCACGCAGCAGCTTGAGGTAGCCGCCATTCACGAGCGCGACGGAATCGCGGATGAGGCGGTTGGCCTTGCGGCGTACTCCCGAGCTTTTCCATTCGATAGCGGGAAGCGCCGCCTCCTTGGCGTCGATCAGCGCGGCGGCGACGTCGCGCGGTCCGCCGCCGGCGTCATGAAAATCGAAGGCATGCAGCAGCAGGATCAACCGAGCCCGTTGCATCGGCGTGAGCTGCAAGCCGCGCGGCAGCAAGCCGGTTTGCCGTCCGCGAAGTCGGCGATAGAGGCGCAAGGCGATGTCGAGGCGCAGCTCGGACATGCCGTCGAGTGGTAAGATCAGGGCGGGGCGGCGGGTGGCATCCGCATCTTGAAGCCAGATGTGAAGATTGCCCGAGGCGTCGCTCACCACCACCGCTCGGCCGTCGGCGTCCGCGCGATCGGCGAGAACCAGTCCGAGGATGGCGGGATCAAACGCGGCGCCCGTGTTGAAACCGGACGGAGCCGGCGCCAGAATCAGCGTCCCGGCCGAAAGCTCCGGACGCCAGAATACTGGCTCTCGTCCTGCCGGAATGTCAGGGTCGTGGACAAAACCGCAACCCCCAGCGGCGGGCGAGACCGGAACGGGCGGTGCCCGGATCGGTCGCGCCGCGCGCGATCTGGCGGAGTGTGCGGGTGTAGTCGCTGCGATAGCCGGCATTGCGACGCAGGAACTCGATGGCGAAACCGGGGCGGTCGAGACGGTTCAGTTGTTCGACCGTGTCGGACGACCGCCAGAAGGATATCGGCATGGGTGCCTCCCTTGACTGGCCCCTCATTGGGCGAGGGGAAACACCCACGATCCGGAAATCTGCGGTTGCGGCTAGATCTCAAAGTTGCATCGCGCGGAACGGCACGTCGGGCAACGCCTCTGAGTTGCGGGCGGTGCTTCGGTCAGGCGCCGGCTATTGGAGGCGCGGCTCCAGCAGGTGGCGATAGCCGGTCTCGGTCATCCAGCGCGCCCGCGCCAGATGGCTGTCGTGAACGATCTTCGCTCGGTCCGGCTCCTTTACCGGGTCGAGCCCGAAGATGATCAGGACGGCTTCACGCCAGTCAGCGCCTTCTTCATCGGCGTCGAGCAGCCGGACGTAGGTTGCGAAATGCCGCTCGTCATAGGCGTTCACGCGCTCGGTCAGAGGCGGGTGGTCATCGAAGGGTGGCGTGGCCATGTCGGGCCTCCCCCAAGGTCCAATCAACAGTTTTTACCACAGAATGATCACAGCACTACGCGGGTGATGTGCCAATTCGATGCATTCTGCTGATGCGCGAAAGGCATCACGTCAGTCGCCAATCAGGACATACGGCGTGTTGAGCGAAGACCATGAATATCATGGCTTCGCACGAATCGGAACCATCGTTCCTGGAACGATCGTTCTGATCCCGGCTCCCATGACGCCATGGATCTCAAGGAGGTCATGGCGATCAATCTGCGTCGGTTACGTCATGCGAAACAAATGACGCAGGAGGAATTGGCTGAGAGCGCCGGACTGAGCGCCCGCTATGTCGGCGCGATCGAGCGTGCCGACGTGTCGGCCAGCGTGACGGTGTTGGGGCGGATCGCGGACGCGCTGAACGTAGAGGCGGCTGACCTCGTTCAAAGGTCGATGCCGAAGGGTAGGACGATCGCCGATGATGAGGACCGGCAAGCCGGCGGGTGAATGGCCTTGTCGATGGAGCGATGCCCCGCCCGGACCAGCCGGACGGGGCATCGCGGGGGTGTCAGTCGCCGTTGCGGCGGCTGGGGCGGGACCAGATCAGGCTGTAGCCCTCGCCTTCTTCGTCGTCGAAGAGGTTGGCGTAGATCGGGGCGGTGAAGCTCGGATCATCCAGCTTGAGGCCGAGATAGTCGCGGCCCTCGTTGGAGCGCTTGGACCACGCGGCGCCGATCTCGACCCGACCGATGTAGACGCGATGGCTGGGGGCGTTGTCGCCGGAGCGGGTGGCTTCGGGAACCAGGCGGACGTTCTTGGCCTGGACCGAGAGGGTGACGATTTCGCCGGTGAACTCGTTGTTGGCGGTCTTCTTGAAGGTGCCGATGGTCGCCATGGTAGTTCTCCTTGATCTCTGTTTCCGAGCCCGCACCATTGCGGCCTCGATGGTGATCGAGGGGCCGTAGTCGATCGACTGCGCACCCCGAAGGGGCTCGACAGCAAAGGAGGGGCTTTCTTGTCTCGCGAGGAATGACGGCGCAGCCGGCAGGGGAAGAAAGTTTTGACGCTGCTGTTGCGCCATAGGCGGTCGAGGCTTTAGCCGGCCTTCGGCCAGATCAGTCCATCGAAGAGGCCGTTCGGTGCGCTCGGCCCGACAGAGCTGACATCAAGGGGAACGTGGCGACTTTCGAGTCACCGCGGAGGCTCGCGGGCGAATTCGACGGTGGTGCGGACCCTCTCCTGGCCACCAACGGATCTCCTGTTTCCGAAACCAAGCTCCGGCTGCACGCCCCGTCACGCGCTTCGTTGGCCGTATCCGTAAGGCGTCGCCACCTCGGCCATGTCGCCGCCACGACCCGCCACGACGCCCGGTACTCTGCGATGATCGGGTGGGCCTCGATGCCAGACCGCCCTTACTCCGTGTTCGATGACGAGGACGGCGAGCGTACGGAATGCCTGATCCAATCCCACTCCATCGATGTGATGGCGTCAGCCCCGCGCCAAGCCCCGTCCGGCTGGTCCTGGCGCAGCCATTCCGGTGAAGCGGACGAACGCCGTGACGCTGACGGCGATCGCGCCGATGACGGCGAAGATGGTCTGCCAAGCGGTCGAAGGCATCGCCATCTGGGCGATACCATGCGTGGCGCTATAACCAGCGACGGTCGTGGGCGCGACGTAGAGGAGGATGATCAGGAGTCGAAGCCACGTCCATGGCACGAAGGCAAGCGCGAGCCGGCCAATGCCAAAGGTTAGACCGCCCGCCACGAGGCCCACGGCGATTCCGCCGAGCACACCGGCCCCGGTGTGGAGGGCCCAGATGCCGATCGTCAGGCCGACGAAAAAGGGCAGCGCGAAGACAGCCAGAGTGAACAGCAGCCAGCAGAAGAAGCCGATGCCGACGATGACAAGCAGTGGTCCAAAGATGATCATGGCGGTGAACTCCGTGAGATAAAGGTCTGACGGTCGCGCCTTCCACCACCACCACGGCGCATGCATGAGCATAGCCGAAAACAGGCGCCAGCGGGAGCAGAAATCCCTCCATGGTCGACCGTCCTTCATGGTGGGAAGGGGTCGAATTCATGAACGATGGCGGCCGGATCGCTGTCATACTCACCGGGCGGCATGATAAGATCGATTCATGCGCGAAGAACCTGACGTCATCGGAGCTTTCTATGAGCGCGTGCGTCTGAGCCGCACCTTCAACCCGACAACGCGGCTCCTCGCATCTTTGTTGATGCGACCACGCGCAACGGCATGTCCGGCGCGCCCGTGATTATGCGCGCCAAGACACACTACCTGACCGCGGGCGGCGAGATTAAGCAGCATACCAACGCAACGCGATTCATCGAGGTCTATGCCTCGCGTCCCGGCGTTGACGATGTGGCGGCGCAGTTGCGCGAGGATGCGCGCGAGCGAGCTGAGATCGGCGTAGCGTTCAAGTCAGGCGCGGCTATCGAAGTGCTACAGGCCGGCACGCAAGGTCCGCGCTACGGCGAGATGCCCGAGACGAAGAATGACGGCTAGGCCTTCCGCACTGGCATTTCTGAAAGCGTTTTGGGCCGATTGGGGCGAACGCATGAGCGGTCCCGCGAGCGTGCCGCTTATGATAGCCGCGCTATTCATCCCCAATCGTTATTTCGCCATAGGGACCGGTGTTCTCGGTATCGCGTGCGGTATCTTCGCAGCTTATCGCATTTGGTCGAATGAGCGGAACCGCGTCTTAGACCTCGAAAAGATCAGCCCCGCTGATCTCCAGCGTATGCTCAACGGCATGTTCATGGGCAATACGTTTATGCTGGGCGGCGAAATCAATCTCTGCAAGCAATACAAGGGCAAGTTCGCGCTCGACCAGCTTTGCGTGGACTTTGACCGTGTTGAAGCGCGAGCGCCGGGCGGCGCGGTCGCGCGCATCCGGTTCAAGCTAAACGCACGTCGCGAATGGTCGGGCAAGGTCCATGTGATCGTGCGCGACGGACGCGGACAGGTCGAGCGCGTCGAAAATATCTATGAGCCTATGCCGATCCTGCTTGGCGAAAACGGCGAGTTCTTCGTGAAGCTCGAGCGGGATGAAAGCGTCGTATTCGAGGACGGCACCGAGCTTTGGGTTGGCCTTGAGACGTGGACGAAGTGACGGAGGGCCGCATGGCTTAACGCCATCCGTGAAGGCTGCCCGACTTTCCGCTCATTATTGCAATGATATCTGGCGGCGCTCACGCGCCGCCGAACTTCCAGACCGGGATGCCGAGCTTCTTCGCCTTGTCGGCGAGGTTGTCCTGGATGCCGGTGCCCGGGAAGTGCAGGACGCCGATCGGCAGGGTCTCCAGCAATGTGTCGTTGCGCTTGAACGGTGCGGCTTTGGCGTGCTTCGTCCAGTCGGGCTTGAAGGCGATCTGCGGCACCTTGCGACTGTCGGCCCATTTGGCGGCGATCAGCTCGGCGCCCTTGGGCGATCCGCCGTGCAGTAGCACCATGTCGGGGTGCTTGGCGTGGACCTGATCGAGTTTCGCCCAGACCAGCCGGTGGTCGGTGAAGTCGAGCCCGCCAGTGAGTGCGACCTTCGGACCCGCGGGCAAGAGCACCTGGTTGTCGGCGCGCTTCTTCGCCGCCAGGAAATCGCGGCTGTCGATCATCGCCGAGGTCAGGTTGCGATGGTTGACCTTTGAGCCGTTGCGCGGCCGCCAAGCTGAGTGGGTGTGGTGCTCGAACTGGTCGGCGGCCTGGTCGCGCATCAGCTCGAAGGCGTTGCGGCGTTCGATGAGCGTCTGGCCTTCCGCTGTCAGTCGTTCCAGCTCGACGGATTTGACCTCGCTGCCGTCCTGTTCCCGTTGCGAGCGCTGCTGGGCCAGCTCGTTGTCGTCGAGTTCGCGTTCGATCCGTTCGATGGCCCGATGGAAGACGTTCACCGTCGACCAGAGCAGGTCGTCGAGGTCGGGTTCGAGGCGCGTGTCTGAAAGCGCCACCACGAGAGCGTCGAAGATGTCGGAGATGCTGCCTGCGAGGATGTTCGCTTCTGGAAGCGGCCTGGGATCGGGCTCGTCGCTGAACGGACGGTAGCCATAGAGCTGGAGTTCATGGAGGACCTGGTCGGTCGGGGATGAGCTGTGGTGCGGCTCGAAGTCGTCGTCATGGTCGGTGGTCATCGCGGCTTTCCTCGTCGGATCGGCCGCGCCCATCGCGGCCTTCATGGCGACGAAGGCGGCGGGCGGAACGGACCTGCACCCGCAGCGCAGCGGAGGGCCGGAGCCTCGGCGGAGGGCCGAAGGGGGCCGACTATTTTGTCTCGCGATGTAAAGGCGGCTCTGCCGCCGACGGAAAATAGTCGGCCCACAAGGTTGCCGGTCGGGGCCGCTTGCTGCCCGATCGCCCTCTCAGAAGGCCGTGGGCGTGGTCCTCTCCGACGCTGAGGGAAAGCATGACCGCCGACCCTATGGCGACGACGCCGGCGAACCGCCTGTCATCCCGTTCCGGCTATGCCGCCAGTTCCATGAAGCGCGCGACGTCCTGTGCCGCGATCTGCACCCGGCTCGCTGCCCGAAGTGCGTCGATCCCGAGCAGGCGGAGATCCTCGTTGAGGTCGCCGAGCCGTGGCGAGATTACGATCGCCTCGATCCCGGCCTCCTGCGCCCGGTCGATCAACGTCGCCATCGCGCCGTCACCAGCGCGATCGTCGTCGCGTGCGATGTAGAGTCGCCGCAGTGTGTCCGGGAACAGGATGGCCGAGAGATGCGCCGCCGAGAGCGCCGCGACCATCGGTAAGGTGGGAAGGACGCATCTGAGCGACAGCATCGTCTCGATGCCCTCGCCGGCCGCCATGACCTCGCCCGCCACGCCAAATCGAACGGCATGACCGAGAAGGTCACCCATCGCCCGTCTCGGCGTGTCGATTGGCGCCTTGCCGAGCGTCGCCTCGGTGAAGCCGCCGGGATCGAGCCAGGTGCGGTGCGCCCCGGTCAGATGTCCTGCGAGATCGGTGACGGAAGCGATCATCGCCGGCCAGGTCTCGGTCGTGCTGTGGTCGTCCGGCCGATAGTAGCAGCGCGGGTGGAAGCCGAGGCTTCCGGTTCCGTGCAAAGCCGTAATGCCGCGATTGCGGAGATACGTTTCTACGAGAGTGCGAGAAATCGGCTGCGACATGGCGAACAGTCGCCGTGCCGCCTCCGGCGATCCGGTAGGGGCGCTTGGTGCGCGCGATCGGGGACGATCCGGCTCCGGCTCGGGATGCGGCAAACTGAGGAACGAACGCGCCTCATCGGCGACGTCCTTGAAGTCGACCAGGCCGCAGCTTTCCCGGATTACGTCGAGCAGATCGCCATGCTCGCCGGTGGCGGCGTCGGTCCATTTGCCGGCAGGCCCTTTCACGGACTCCTTGAGCCGGACGAACATCGAGCGCCCCGGCGTGTTGCGCACGTCCCCCACCAGCCAGTAGCGGCCTTCGCGGCGGCCGGCCGAGAGGTAGTGGCGGCACACCGCCTCGGCATCGCGCGCGAGACGGTGGGCGAGTTCGGATGCGTCGTGGCGGGGCATCACGCGGCCGCCCGCTCGCCGACGCGCTCGACCGGATAGTGGTCGAGGACTTTCGCCAGCACTCCGGCGCCGGTGGCGTCGGTCGGCACGAACATGCGCAGCTTCCACGAGATGATCTCGCTGAAGAGGCCGAAGGCGCGCAGGCGGTCCCGCATCGTGTCGGTGAAGCCCGACAGCTCGATGCGGTGAACGCTCATGACGCGCGCGCGATGGAGCTGAAGGCCTTCGGCGAGGTCGAGGACGGTCTTGCCCTCGATCAGCGCTGCGAAAGCCGCGTCCGGTGTCAGGGTGGCAGCGCCGGTCAACGAGGCGTTCGCTGCCCAGGCCGGCGAGACCCTGCGGCCGATGATGCGCTCGCCGGCGTCGGTCTGGAGCCGATAGACGCGCGTCGACTCGTTCGGCAGGCGCTTCCAGATCGGCAACAGCAAACCGGCGACGATATGGATCGTGCTGTCGGCGAACTCGGGGACCTCGGACACTTCGCGAGCCCATGTCGCCGTGAAAGCCTCGCGGTCGGCTGCGTGCCAATGGCTCTCGTCCATCATCTTCGGCGACGCGTGATGGTGCTCCATCGGCCGGATCAACCGGACGCGGCGTTCGATCTCGCCATCGTCGAGCATCAGGCTCGGCGCTGGGATCTGCACGGCGGCGCGGCCCGAGCGCTCGTTGACCAGCAGCGAGGCGCGAGGATCGGTGAGATGGTCCAGCGCTTCATCGAGCGTGACCGGGCGATTGCGCCGGCGCTCGGTGATGGTGAGCAGGCGGGTCTCCGCGCCTGTCGCGGGATGGGTGTAGATCGCGCGGCGATCGGTGACGACGAAGCTTTCGGCCCGCAGCGTTTCCAGACCGAGGTCATAGACGCCGCTGGCGATGGCGCCCTCGATCTTGGCGTTGAGCAACTGCTCGAACGCGGTGAACAGCACGCCTTGCAGATCGATGGTGAGAGCGAGCAGGCGGTTGAGGAAGGTCGTGATCGGCGGCAGCTCGTCCTTGATGCCGTTCGCGTCCATGAGCTTGAGGCCCGTGGCGTCCTCGAACATCTGGAGCGAGCAGCCTTCGATCTTGCCGCGGACGAGCAGCATGTAGAGCTGGCGCAGCGCGTCACGGGCGTAGTGCGATTCCAGATTGTCTTCTGGCCTGAAGAGTCCTTGGCCGCCGGTCTGGCGCTGACCCCGCGTGATGGCGCCGAGCGTGTCGAGGCGGCGGGCGATGGTCGAGAGGAAGCGCTTCTCGGCCTTCACGTCCGTGGCGATCGGCCGGAACAGCGGCGGCTGCGCCTGGTTGGTGCGGTTGGTCCGCCCGAGGCCCTGGATCGCGGCGTCGGCCTTCCAGCCGGGTTCGAGCAGATAGTGGACGCGCAGCCGACGGTTCCGCGCCGACAGTTCGGCGTGGTAGCTGCGGCCCGTCCCACCCGCCTCCGAGAACACCAGGACGCGCTTCAGGTCGTCCATGAAGGCGGCGGTCTCGGCGAGATTGGCGGAGGCCGCGCGGTTCTCGACGACGAGGCGGTCGCCCTTGCGCACGACGCGGCGCGAGCGTCCGGTCACTTCGGCGACGAGGTCCGTGCCGAAGCGCTGGACGATCTGGTCGAGCGCGCCGGGAACGGGCGGCAGCGAAGCCAACCGCTCGATCAGCTCGTTGCGGCGGGCGACGGCCACGCGGCTTTCGACCGGCTGGCCGTCGCGGAAGACGGGCCGCGACGAAAGATTGCCTTCGCTATCGGTGAATGGCTCGTAGAGCTGCACCGGGAAGGAATGGGCGAGGTAGTCGAGAACATATTCGCGTGGCGTGATGTCGACGCGGACGTCGTTCCATTCCTCGGTCGGAATCTCGGCGAGCCGACGCTCCATCAGGGCCTCGCCGGTCGAGACGATCTGGATCACGGCGGCATGGCCGTCGGCCAGGTCCTGATCGATCCTGCGGATCAGGGTCGGCGTCTTCATGCTGGTGAGCAGGTGGCCGAAGAAGCGCTGCTTGGCGCTCTCGAAGGCCGAGCGGGCCGCCGACTTCGCCTGCCGGTTCAACGTGCCGGTCTCGCCGGTGATGTTGGCGGCCTGCATCGCCGCATCGAGGTGATTGTGGATGATCGAGAACGCCCCGGCATAGGCGTCGTAGATGCGCCGCTGCTCGTCGGTGAGCGGGTGCTCGATCAGCTCGTATTCGACGCCATCATAGGAGAGCGATCGGGCGGTGTAGAGACCGAGCGACCGGAGATCGCGGGCCAACACCTCCATTGCGGCGACACCGCCATCCTCGATCGCCTCGACGAACTCGGCGCGGGTGACGAAGGGGAAATCCTCGCCGCCCCAGAGGCCGAGCCGCTGGGCATAGGCAAGGTTGTGGACCGTGGTGGCGCCGGTCGCCGAGACATAGACGACGCGGGCATTCGGCAGGGCGTGCTGCAGGCGCAAGCCCGCACGGCCCTGCTGCGAGGGCGCGACATCGCCCCGCTCTCCTTTGCCGCCACCGGCGTTCTGCATGGCGTGGCTCTCGTCGAAAATGATCACTCCGTCGAAGTCGGAGCCCAACCATTCGACGATCTGGCGGACGCGGGAAAGTTTCTCGCCGCGGTCGTCGGACCGCAGCGTAGCGTAGGTTAAAAATAGGACGCCTTCGGAGAGAAGGATCGGCTTGCCTTGGGGGAAGCGCGCGAGCGGCGTGATGAGCAAGCGCTCCATGCCGAGGGCCGACCAGTCGCGCTGGGCGTCCTCGAGCAGCTTGTCGGACTTCGAGATCCAGACCGCCTTGCGCCGCCCCTTCAGCCAATTGTCGAGGATGATGCCGGCCGACTGGCGACCCTTGCCGGCGCCAGTGCCGTCGCCGAGCATGAAGCCCCGGCGGAAGCGGACGGCGTTCGGCGCATCGTCACGCGCGGCGGTGACGAGATCGAAGGTCTCATCCACCGTCCAGGCGCCGGCGAGATAGTCGCCATGCGCTTCGCCGGCATAGATCACCGTCTCGAGCTGGGCGTCGGACAGGAGCGCGTCGCTGACGAGGTTGATCGGCAGGCGCGGCCGATAGCTCGGCTTCGGCGGCGCGACCGAGGCCATGGCGGCGGACTGCACCAGCTTGGTCGGGTGCGCCTGGCCGCTCGGAATCCGGATCGATTGGAGCCGGTATTCCTCATAGATCGCATCGCTGATATGCGCGCCTTGGGGCGGCGTCCAGTCGATCGTCTCATAGGCGAGGTCGACCGCCTCAGGGTCAGCGACAGAGGGCCTGGCGGTTTGCGCGGCAGCGGCGCGGGCGAGATAGCCGCGCACGGTTCGGGGGGCGGCAACAGCCGACATGGGGATGGCGAGGCCCGTCGCGAGCGGCAGGCGGCTCGGAACGTGCTCCGCGATCCAACCCAACAAGGTCGCAACGTCGGGTGCAATGCCCCGCGATTCCAGCAGCGCCGCCGGGTTCTCGGCGGGCGCCTTGTCGATGACGATCAGTCGCGTGTCGATCGTGGTGCCATGCTTGGCGTAGACCGCGCCGTCGATCGCGGCAGTGAACACGATGCGGCCGCGCTCCTGCAGCCGGACGAAGGCGTCGCGCCAAGCCGGAGCGTCCGGCGCGAAGTTCGCGCCGGTGATCGCCACCAGCCGCCCGCCGTCGGCGAGACGCGCGAGCGCCGAGGCAATATGGCGATAGGCGGTGTCGGCCATGCGGCCGGCGACGTTCGCCATCGCCGAAAAGGGCGGGTTCATCAACACGACGGTCGGCACCGCGGCCGGATCAAGGTGATCGTCGATCTGGGCGGCGTCGAAGTGCGTGACGGAGACAGCCGGAAAGAGGGAAGAGAGCAGCGTGGCTCGTGTATCGGCCAGCTCGTTCAGGACAAGCGCACCGCCGGCGATCTCGGCCACGATGGCGAGGAGCCCGGTGCCGGCCGATGGTTCCAGCACGCGGTCCGCAGGCCCAATGGCGGCTGCGGTCAAGGCCGCGAAGCCGAGCGGGGTCGGCGTGGAGAATTGCTGAAAGGCCTCGCTCTCGGCGGAGCGGCGGGTGTGGGTGGGTAGAAGGCCGGCGATCTTGGTCAAGGCGGAAAGCCGGGAAGCCGGAGAGTCGGCTTTGCGGAACAGCGCCTTTCCGTATTTGCGGAGGAAGAGGACGGTCCCGGCCTCGCAGGCGTCATAGGCCGTCTTCCAGTCCCAAGCGCCCGAGGCGTCGGAGGTGCCGAAAGCCGCTTCCATGGCGGTGCGCAGAATCGCGGCGTCGACGCGCTGGCCGCGCTCGAGATGTGGGAGGAGCCGTTGGGCGGCAGCGATGATCGCGCCGGGGACGTCGGGACGATGGACAGGCGTCGGCGGCGCGGCCTGGCCGGCCGCGATCGGAGAAAGGTCGTTCATGAAGGGAGCCTCGGGAGAGCGGGAACGGGCGAGCCGGCCGGCGCTCTCTCTCGGACCGCACCGGCTCAAACCCGTTCCGGCCGCCCTCTCACTCTGATCTGCCCTGCGCTTCGTGGCGCCGACGGGCGGTCGACCTGCTATGGTCGATCGAGCGAAGATGCGGAGGCGAGTGCCATGGCTGTTCGAAGGAAGCGAAAACAAAATGCAGCCGAGCTGGTGCTCGCGAATGCGGTCGATTTTCTAAACGCCGGCCTCGATATCCTCTTTGCACCGGGCGCGACGGCGCGTCAGGCCAAGGCCGGCGTCGTCGCGATTCAGACGGCGATCGAGCTGATGGCCAAGTATCGCTTGATCCGGGAGCATGGCCTCAGTGTGATCGTACGTGGGACGCCCCCGTCGGGCGACCTTTTGGCGGCGGCGCGCAGCGGATCGCTTCGAACGATCGGGTATGGCGAGTGCTTGAAGGCGATCCGCGAGGCCGAGGCGTTCACGCCGATTGAGGAGGAACTGGTCGGCCGCGTCCAGCAGCTCAGAAACTCGCTTGTCCATTTCGCCGCCGACGTTGATGTCAATGAGCTTCAAATGGACCTTGCCTGGCTTCTCATCCGCGCACTGGGCATGTTCGCGGCAGGCCAGGAGCGCGACCAAGGCGAGATGCAGACGCACGCTAGGTTCCTTGACTCCACCAACTTCCAGCGACTTATAAACTTTCGCCCATATAGAGATGAGGCTGTCGACTCAGCCCTGGACAGCATCGACGGCGAAGAGGTCCTACGCTGCTGGGAGTGCGGCGTCGATGCGCTTAGCATCCGACCCTCGGACACATACTTCTGCCACTGCTGCGGGCTTACGGCGGAATTGGGCATGGCGTCGTTCGCGAGTTGCGTGCTGTGCGGCGAGGCGAAGGGCGTCTGCTACGACCCACTGAACGAGACGGGCGGCGTACATCAAGGGCGCTGCCTGCATTGCGAGACCTTCGTGGGGGTTGTGAGTTGCTCGTCCTGTGGCAAGGCGCGATCGCAACTGGAGGGTCGTCCCGCGCTGGCGTGTGCGGAATGCGTCGATGCATGAAGCAAGCCGGGGCGACGCCGTCATCCCGGCTTGAGGCATTACTCAGCTGTGACGGTGTGAACCCCACGCGGGAAGCGAAGACGATGCGGCGCGGCGGGGTCTCCATATTTGTCGGTGATCGCGCCGTCCGAATGGATGCGGTCTTCGTCGAACGCGACGTTCTCAAGGACGGCCTGACGGCCGTCCGGCGTGACGCGGTCGATGAAGGTGATGCCGCCCCCCCGCCGCTCGTCGAAGTCGACATGCTCGGGGTGCGCGGTCGACGTCATCGCCGTCGTCGCGGCGATCTTTGCTTTCTCGATCGCTTCGGGGTCGGCATCCGCCTCGACCGTGAGGCTGTCGTAGGTGCCCAGCCAGAAGCCGATCTTCACGACATACTCGGTCATGACGCGCCACCCGCCGCTTGGGGATCAGGTTCGTCCGCAAGAATTGCCTCGCCTTTGGCGATCGCCGCGTCCAGGCGCTGACGCCAGAACGGACCGTCGGCCGGTTCCGCGTCCGGCGCGTGCGCGAAGACCTTGAGCAGGCGGAGCAGCACCTCGAAATGGTCGGTCCTGCGCTGGACCTGTTCGCCGAACTGCGACGGGATGGCGAGCGCCCTGCCGCGATAGGCGGCGTCGCGCCCGTCCCAGATGCCGGTGACATAGGTGTCGCCGGAAGTCTCGACGGCGGATTTCTCGTCGTCCCAGCCCTCGTCCGCAATGGCGAGCGCGCAGGCGGCATCGAGGGTTTCCGCCTCGTAGCTCCGCTGCCGGTAGATCGGCATGCGGTAGGTCGTTTCGATGGTGAATATGGGCATGCGGCCCTCCTGATATGACAAGAGCCCGGCGTGCGGGCCGGGCTCTTGGGTGGATGGATGTAGAAGGACGCGGGACGGCCGAAGCCGCCCCGCACGCGGGTTATTCGGCCGCGATCACCTGCGGCGCGTCGGCGTCCGTTTCCTCGTCGTCGCCGACGAGGAATTCGGGCAGCGCTTCGCCGTCGTCTTCGGCTTCGCCGGTCTCGACAGCCGCGTCGTCCACGGCGGCGATGCGCAGCGGCTCCGGCAGCCAGCCGGTGTCGGCCAGGAGCCGTTCGGCCTCCTTGGCCATGTCGCCCTTCTTCAGGTGGTCGATGAGCTGCGCCGCCCGCTCGCCGGCGCCCTCCTGCACCGCCTCGAGGATGCGGCGCTTGGGCACCCGGCCGAGATAGTTCTCGACGGTAGGACGCCAGCCGGCCTGCACCATGTCGAGATCGACGGCCTGGGCCAGGCGATCGGCCTCGGCGATCCGCTGTTCGACCGTGTGGGACGAGACGCCGGCGCCGTAGCGGTCGCCCTTCTCGTAGAGCGCATTGACGCCGAAGGAGGCGCAATGGGCGAAGAGTGTCGCCTGCTCGTCGCCGGTGAGGGTCGTGAGCCAGTCCCAGAGATCGGCCTTGTCCTTGGGCAACCGCTCCTCCCAAGCCTTGTGACGCGCGTCGATCGCCTTGGCGGCGGGCGTGTCCTTCAGCCCCTGCGCCTGCACCGGGAAGCTGGCGCTGCGGACCGACACCTCCATCGCCGTCCCGTAGGAGAAGTAGCGAGAGAAGACGTCGAGGCAGAATTTGTGCAGCACGGCCTGGAACGCGACGGCGGGGATGTTCGCCAGCTTGTCGCGCAGCGCCAGCGTCCGCTCCGCGGTCAGCTCGGTCACGAGGCGATCCGGGAGCGGCTTCAGGTCCTCGTCGTCCTCGTCCTCCGGTCCGGCGACCTGTCCGCCGATGGTGATGACGGCGCGCTGAACCACGGGCGCGTCCGGTTCGATGTGGTCCGCTCCAGCCGTTGCGGGATCGGTCTCGCCGTCCTGCTCCGGCTCGCCCAGGGGCGCCTCGTCCTGCGGCCGGACGTAACCACGGTCGACCGACAGGGCGCCTTCGGCGTCGATGCTGACGAAGACGCCGGCGCGGGCGATGTCGGCCGGATCATAGGTGACGGGCCGATCGTCGAAGGCGGCGAGCGCCGCCTCGATCTCGCCGAGGCGTTCGTCCACTTCGTCCGGCAGCTCGTCGGCGCCGTCATACTCCGCCTCGAGCTTGGCGTATTCGGCGTTCAGCGCGTCGATCGTCGCCTGCTCCTCGCTGGTGAGATCGGTAGCGACGCCCTCCAGTTCGCGCAGCCCATGGGTGCGGCCATAGGGCATGTCGATGGCGACTTCGATCCACTTCCAGCCCTCGGCCGCGATCGTTTCCGCCTCGGCCTTCAGCTTCTCGGCGACCAGGCCGTCCAGCAGCGCCATGTCTTCGAGCCAGCCGCCATCGTCGGACTGGAACAGGTCGCGCAGCACCACGCCGCCGGCGGTCTCATAGGCGTCGAGGCCAACGAACACCGCCCGCCGGTCGGAGGCGCGCACCGCCTTCTCCGTCAGCATGCGGCGGATCTGATAGGGCTCCTTCTGCCAGGAGCCGGAGATTGCCTGCCAGACCTGCTCCTGGCGGGCATGGTCGGCGGTGACGGTGAAGGCCATGAGCTGCTCGAGCGACATGCCGTCCTCGGCGTAGATGTCGAGCAAGGCCGGCGCGACCGACGCCAGCCGCAGGCGCTGCTTCACGACGTTCACACCGACGAAAAACGCCGCAGCGATGTCCTCTTCGGAGCGGCCCTTCTCGCGTAGAGCCAGGAAGGCGCGAAACTGGTCGAGCGGGTGCAGCGGTGCGCGCTGGATGTTCTCGGCGAGCGAGTCGTCCTCGCCCAAGATGTCGGTGCCGGGATCGCGTACCACGCATGGGACGGGCGCGGTCTTCGCCAGGCGCTTCTGCTTCACCAGCAGTTCGAGCGCCCGGTAGCGGCGGCCGCCGGCTGGGATCTCGAACATGCCGGTCTCGGCACCCTCGGCGTCGAGGACCGGCCGGACGTTGAGGCCCTGGAGCAGCGTGCGTCGGGCGATGTCCTCGGCCAGCTCCTCGATAGAGACGCCGGCCTTCACGCGCCGGACGTTGGACTGGCTCAGCACTAGCTTATTGAAGGGAATGTCGCGCGAGGACGACAGGGTGATCTTCTGAATGGCAGTAGCCATGGGGGTAGTCTCCGCGGCGGGCGGCCAAGAGACTCTCTCTCGACCTCCAACCCGCCGCGAAAACCGGCGCAGCCCTCTTCCTCTCGGAGGTCCGCGCCGCAAAGCCGACGAACCGGAAAGACACGAAGCCGGAAGTCCGCCTTTCCGCTTTTCCGGGTTTCAGGTCGAGCATCAGGCCGCCTCCTCCGCCGGTGCAGCGGCTAGACCCGCCCGACTTTCAGCGTCGGGCAAGAAGCCGAGAAGCCAATCGGCGGCTTTGCTGGCCTGGGAGGCGGCGCGGACGACGGCGCGGTTGTCCTCGCGCAGCACCTCGAGCCAGGAGCCGATGTAGTCCGCATGGCGCACGGTCGGGACGATGCCGAGCGAGGCGCAGCAGAAGGCGGCGTTCATCTCCGCCACCAGCTCCTCGAACGCATATTTCTTGGTGCCGAACGCACCACCGAGATCGCGGCCGAGACGGGACGGATGGCCGCTGGCGTGCCCCAGTTCGTGCAGCGCTGTGCGGTGCCAGTTTATCGGCTCGAAATAGGCCTGCGGCGGCGGGACCATCACGAAGTCCGGGCCCGGCGCGTAGAAGGCGCGGTTGCCGCCGATGCGGAAGTCGACGCCGGTCGCGCGGATCAGCGCCTCGACCCTGGGCTCGATCGGGCCCGGCAGCGGCGGTGGCGCAACGGCCGCAATCTCGGCCGGCAGGTTTCCGCATTGGGCGGCGTTGAAGACGGTGAACCGCTTCAGGAACCGAATCGCGGCGGCTTCTTCGCCGGTCTCGCGGGCGCGTCGCTTCTCGTCATCCGGCACAAAGCGGTCGGCATAGACGACGGTGGTGCCGTGCTCGCCCTTGCGCACATTGCCGCCGAGCGAGAGCGCCTGGCGAAAGGTCAGCCAGCTCTGGGCGGGGAAGCCGTGCTCGATCACGGCGCCCCAGAGGATCAGGACGTTGATCCCCGAATACTGCCGGCCGGTGGCGGCGTTCTTTGGCATGGCGAGCGGCGCCTTCGCCGCCGCCGTCCCCCAGGGCTGGACCCAGGGTACGCGGCCGGCCTCCAGTTCGGCGACGATCTTGCCGGTGATTTCGTCATAGAGGCTCGCCCGGTCGTGGCCGGGGCGTGCCGAAGCGGTTTTGCTGGTCATCGCGGATCTCCGCGACGGGCGCCGGAGGCCTCTCCTCCAGTCCTCAACCCGTCACGGCGAACCCGGTCCGCACTCTCACTCTAGGGGCGTTGCGGGGATCTCCCCGCAGAAGGGGGTGCGTCGGCGACACCGGCGCCGACCAGGGGGAAAGCTTTCCCCTCCAGGGCTTCCAGATCGCGGTTCCGTAACTTCCAATTAGCGGACCATTGACTCCCAATCAGCCGACACCGATAGTTCCAATCTTCCGGATTCGGAGATGGCATGTTCGGGCGGTTTGTGGAGCGACGGGCAGAGGAAGCCCTTTCTGATACGCCGGTGGTCCTGATCGTAGGCCCGCGCCGTGCCGGCAAGACCACGCTCGTCCGCAAAATGGGAGAAGCCGGGCGGACCTATATCACACTCGATGATCAAACGGTCCTTGAGGCCGCCCAGTCCGATCCCGCCGGCTTCATCCGCGGCCTCGATAGGGCCATTATCGACGAAATCCAGCGCGCGCCCGACCTGCTGTTGGCAATCAAGAAGACGGTTGATGAGGACTATCGGCCGGGTCGCTTCCTGCTCACTGGCTCGGCGAATGTCCTGACTTTGCCGCGGGTCGCCGACAGCCTGGCCGGCCGGATGGAGACCATACAGATGCTGCCGCTCGCAAGGGCGGAGATCGAAGGCCGGACGCCGACTTTCCTAGAGCACCTCTTCGCAGGAAATCTCCGGAGCCAGCGGGACGCAATTCTTGGCGACGATCTTGTCCAGCTTGTTCTGGTCGGGGGGTTCCCCGAAGCGATCAGTCGCGACAGCGAGCGGCGGCGGCAGGACTGGTCGAGGTCCTATCTCACGTCGGTCCTGACGCGCGATCTACGCGATATCGCTGACGTCGAGAAGCTGACGGAGCTTCCGAAATTCGTGCGGCTGCTGGCCGAGCACTCTGGCCAGTTGGTCAACTATTCGCAGTTCGGCGGCAGCATCAACGTCAGCCACAAGACGGGGCAGCGTTATGTCGGGCTGCTTGAGCAGGTCTTCCTGATCGCGACAGTGCAGCCGTGGTTCACCAATGTGCTCAAGCGGATCGTGAAGACACCGAAGCTGCACTTTCTCGATTCCGGTCTACTGGCGACCGTGCGGGGGCTCTCCTTCGACAGGGTCAAGGCGGATCGCAGCACGTTCGGCGCGTTGCTGGAGAGCTTCGTATTCTCGGAAGTGCTGAAGCTGATGACGGCCTCAGACCTGCGGTTGACGCCGCACCATTTCCGGGATCGGGACATGCGGGAGGTCGACATCGTGCTGGAGCGCGATGACGGGATGATCGCAGGCATCGAGGTCAAGGCGAGCGCCACGGTCAAGGCCGGCGATTTCGGAGGCCTTCGGGCATTGGCCGAGGCTTGTGGAGACCGCTTTGCCTTTGGCGTCGTCCTTTACGACAGCGCGGACGTCGTGCCGTTCGGCGACAGGCTGGCGGCGGCGCCATTGTCGAGCCTCTGGGATGGAAAGGCGCTGCCGAGCAAGGCAGGCAAGGGAGCGTCGCGTGAGGCTATATAACAAGCTGTGCCCTAAGCTCCTGCGACGACTGCCTGCGCGGATCACACGCGTTAAGAGCGGCGGCATCAACCAGGGGGGATATTGTGCGCATTAAGGGAGTCGAGATCCAAAACTTCCGACTTTTGCGAGACGTCGCAGTGGGTTTGGAAGATCGCACTACGTTGATCGTAGGGCGGAACAATAGCGGCAAGACCTCGATTGCAGAGCTGTTCCGACGTCTCCTCGGCGAGAAGTCACCATCATTCAAGGTGGAGGATTTTTCCCTTGGTTGCCATGAGCATTTCTGGACGGCGTTCGAAGCCTTCCTAGCGGGAGCTGTTGCGCCAGACATCGTCGCACTCCTCCCCTCCATCAAGGTAACGATCGACATCACCTATGACGTCAATGCTCCAGATCTCGGCCCGCTGAGCGATTGCATCGTCGATCTTGATCCGAACTGTAGCGAGGCAAGGCTCGTCCTCACGTATGGCCCTCGGCCGACCGCGCCGGCCACGCTTTTCGCTGACCTCGCGGTCGGCGAGGATTTGGCGGTCAACCGTTCAACCTTGTTTCGGGCATTGGGCAGCCGCGTGTCAGGTGCCTACGCGGCATCGCTGGAGGCGGTCGATCCCAATGACCCGACCAATCGAAAGTCGCTCGAGCCGAAAACACTCACCGCACTGGTCAGGGGCGGCTTCATCAATGCACAGCGAGGCCTCGACGACGACACACATCGCGAGCGAGACGTTCTCGGCAAAGTCGTGGAGGTGCTCTTTCAATCGGCTCTCACCGATCCCGTCGACCCCGAGAAGCGGACGACGGCCGAGCAGCTCAAGGCGGCTGTTGAGCAAATTCAAGGCGACCTGCACGCAGGCTTCAACGCCAAGCTCACTTCGCTCCTGCCGACGTTCGACTTGTTCGGCTATCCCGGCCTCTCTGATCCCGGCCTCGTCACCGAGACGAGCTTCGACGTCGACAAGCTGCTGAACGATCACACCAAGGTCCGCTACGTCGGCGTCAACGGCATGACCCTGCCCGAAACTTACAATGGGCTCGGCGTGCGCAATTTGGTCTACATGCTGCTCCAATTACTGCGGTTCTTCCGCGAGTATCAGGCCACGCCGACGGCCGCCGGCGTGCATTTGATCTTTATCGAAGAACCGGAAGCGCACCTGCATCCCCAGATGCAGGAGGTCTTCATCCGGCAGCTCGATCAGATCACGAGCGCCTTCGTCGCCCAACTTAATGAGAACAGACCCTGGCCTGTCCAGTTCGTCGTAACCACCCACTCTCCGCATATGGCGAACGAAGCCCGCTTTGAGGCCATGCGTTACTTCCTCTCCGTTCCGGATGGGGAGGGTATGCGTTGTTCGGTCGTGAAAGACTTGCGTAAGGGCATGGGCGGTGCGCCCGAGCCTGATCGGGAATTCCTGCATCAATATTTGACCCTGACGCGGTGCGATCTGTTTTTCTGCGACAAGGCGGTCCTGATCGAGGGCACGGCGGAGCGCATCCTACTCCCCGCAATGATCCGCAAGACCGACAGCGCTGCCGCTGGTCAGCCGCAACTCGGAAGCCAGTATCTCACGGTGATGGAGGTCGGCGGCGCCTATGCGCATCGCTTCTTCGATCTCCTATCGTTCCTAGAACTGCGTACCCTAATCATCACCGACATCGATGCAGTGAAGCCGAACGATAGCGGAAAGCGTGTCGCCGTGCCCGTAGCGGAGGGCTTGTTCACCAGCAACGGGTGCTTGAAAGCCCTGTTCGGCGCCGACGTTTCGCCGCAGGCTCTGCTGGGAAAGACTGCGGCAGAGAAGACAACTGGCATTCGGCGCATCGCCTTTCAGATACCGGAAGCCCAAGGCGGACCGTGCGGTCGGAGCTTCGAGGACGCTTTCATCCTGGCCAATCCTGCACGTTTTCCTCTTGGGGACGGCGACCATGCGCTTGCGGCCTATATGCTGGCCAGTGATCAGAAGAAGTCCACTTTCGCGCTGGAGCACGCGATCGAGCACACCGAGTGGAATGTTCCCCGATATATCGCCGAGGGACTGCGCTGGCTGGCGGAAGGTAATCCAGCGCCCGCAGAGCCGGTTCCGCAGGTCGCGGTAGAGATCGTTGCGGACGCCGCAGGCGTCGCGGTCAACGTAGCTGAGGTTGGCGACAATGGCTGAGGAAGCGGAAAATCCCGCAAACGCCGCTGGTCGTATCGCGCTTCAGCGGATGTTTGCCTGTCTCGACGAGGGGCGCAGCTTTCGTTTGGAGGCCGGTGCCGGAGCCGGGAAGACCTACTCGCTCGACAAGGCGCTTCGCCGCTTGATCGATCGCCAGGGCGCCGAGCTTCTCCGCCGCGGCCAGCAAGCCGGATGCATCACCTACACCAACGTCGCCAAGGACGAAATTATCTCCCGCATCCAGGCTCATCCTGCCGTGCGTCCCGAGACGATTCACGGCTTTTGCTGGAGCATCCTCCAGGACTTCCAATCGACGCTCCGCGCGCTTGTGCCGGGTCTTGAAGGCTGGGCGGAGCGCCTCGAACCTGTTGGCGGCATTGGCGCGCGCCGTGTCCATTACGAGCTGGGATATCTCAGCGTTGGCGACCATCAGGTCACGCTTCGGCATGACGACGTTCTGGCGCTGATGATGCAGGCACTTGCCTATCCGAAGTTCCGATCGGTCTTGACGGCGCGTTATCCCATCCTTCTCATCGACGAATACCAGGATACCGACGCAGGCTTCGTCGATGCGATCAAGGCGTGGTTCCTGAACACGGCCCAAGGTCCGCAGCTCGGCCTGTTCGGCGATCACTGGCAAAAGATCTACGGCGAGGGCTGCGGCCTGGTCGAGCACGCGGCGCTGGAAGTGATCGACAAGAATGCGAATTTCCGATCCACCGACCCGATCGTCCAGGTTCTAAATCGAATGCGGCCAGCGCTGCCGCAAATGGTCCGAGATCCTGCCATGCCGGGCGAAGCGCGCGTGTTTCACACGAACCTCTGGCCCGGCGTCAGGCGGACCGGACAAGGAGGCGGGCACTGGACCGGCGATACAAGTCCTGAGGCCGCAAAGGCGTATTTCGCGCACATTAAGCAGCGGCTCGTGGCCGAGGGCTGGGACCTCACGGTCGGGACAACCAAGATTCTCATGCTCAGCCACAGCGTCCTCGCTCGCGAGCAGGGCTATTCGAGCATTCCGTCGATTTACGGGCAATTCAACGATCCTTGGCTGAAGAAGGATGATCCGCACATCAAGTTCCTGGCCGACCATTTGGAGCCGGCTTGTGCCGCCTTCGAGGCGAAGCGCTATGGTGAAATGTTCGGATGCTTCGGAACCGGGACGCCCAAAATCCACAAGCATGCTGACAAGGTGGCGTGGACGCAGGCGATGACCGCCCTGATAGCGCTGCGAACATCGGGGACAATCGGCGAGGTAGTCGACTTCATCGCCGCTCAGCCGCACATGCGCCTGCCAGAGGCTGTGGAAGAAGCGGAGCGGCGACTGGCTGACGCCGGCCCTGAGCCGGTGGAAGGAGAGTCTCGTCGCGTTACCCAACTTCGGAAGCTGCGTGTGGTGCCTTATACGGAACTGATCGCCCTCGACCGCTTCATTGACGGGCACACCCCCTTCGCCACCAAGCACGGCGTCAAGGGTGCGGAGTTTGAGAACGTTTTGGTGATCGTCGGTCGCGGGTGGAACAAGTATAATTTCGGTCAAATGCTCGAATGGATCGAAGCCGGTCCGCCCGCCGACAAGATTGAGTTCTTCGAGAATAACCGCAACCTGTTCTACGTGGCATGCTCTCGGCCAAAAGTCCGGCTAGCTCTACTATTCACGCAGGTGCTCTCTCAGAATGCTATGGCGCGACTTACGGCTTGGTTTGGCGCCGAGAACATTGTCGCTCTGCCTGCGGACCCTCAAGCCGCAGACTGAGCATCACGCTAAGCTTTCGCGCGCGGGGGAGACCGTCGACGAACAACATGCGCCGCCAGTTACCGAAAATCTCCGATGCGCGATCGACTATATCTGGATCCGTATCTAAGGGGACGATGGGGCTGATTAATCCTGAATGGCAGTTTGGCGGCGCAACGGTGTCGGCGTCCGGAACTTGAGGACGCGCGTCGCGATCGCGAAGAAGTCCTTGAGGTTCTCGATCGAAATGTCAGTTTGATAAAGAGGGCAAGACCGCTCCTCGTCGACCTGGAAGCCAACCCTGCAAGGCTCTGTCGTCCGCTCAAGGCGGGCGTAGGATTGATCGCTCGCCTTCGTCGGTGTGCCCTGTCGGCCGAAGCGAGACCAATAGGTCTCGATCGGATGCCTGCGCTCCCAGTGTTTCAGACTGTCATCTCTGGAGAAGCGGTCGCATTCACTGCTGCACACCAGCTGTAGATCACCACGAAGACTGTCGAGGACTGGACCAAGGAGGAGATCGACAACCTTCGCCGGGAAGGGGTCACCGCCCTCGGTTCGGAGGGCGATCTCCATCACCTCCTGCAGTCGGTCGGACAGGCCATGACGGAGGGTTGCCAGAATAAGGTAGGCGATCGCTTCGACGATCGGGCCCTGGTCCACGCCAGCCTTCATCAGTCGGGTGTAGAGGAACAGTAGATTGAAGATCGCCATCGAACAGGCCGCGAGGTCCTCCTCGGCCGTGCAATATCCGCCCCAAGGCCGCTCATCGATGCTGCCGTGGGCGAACTCGTTGGCAATGAGGGCGATTCGCTCCATCGGACCGATCTCAAGCGTTTCGCGCTCCGCCCAGATCCGCCGGGCGCGCTCGATCGAGCTATATTCCAACAGGCTCCAGAAGCGTTCTGTGATGGCTTGCAGATATCCGGCGGAACTCAGGCCGCCCTCGAACAGCCGCAACACGGTCGAGGGCTGGTCGCTCAGCATGCGCTCCAGGACGGGCTGGTCCCACAGTAGAATCTGCGGCTTGGGAAAGCGCACCTGCCATGTCTTCACCCAGTCGCGGGTCGGGTTTGAAAACGTCGTGTTCGTTGCGATCACCAGGCAATCGACGGTCCCGTCGGCCAGGACGTTGTTGCAGGCCGACGTAACCGCATCCTTCTCGACCGTCCCGGCCCGCCCCTTACATTCGATCCACCAGCGCTTCGCCTCGATCTGGCCGTCCGCGCCCGGCGTATAGAACCGGCCTTCAAGGTCGCGGCCGCCGTCGGCAGCGCCGCCGCCAATCCCGCCGAGGCGCCACTCCAGGTCACGCGCGCCGATCCCATCGAGCAGCCAGAACAAGCATTCTTCCAACGCCCTGCCTTTGAGCTCCCTGAACGGGATCTCCGTTGGCAAGACCCATTTGGGTGCGCCGTTGGGGCCGTCTCCATCGGGTTCGTCGTCTTCGGCCAACGCTACCTCGCTCGACCCGAGGCCCGCAGGAGATAGATGCTTACCGCGGACGCCACGGTGACCACGAGTTCGGCTTCTTCGAACCGTGGCTCGCGACCTTCTTGGATGTGCCGGCCCTGCTCAGAGGCGAACCCCCACAGCTTATGCAGGGCGGTGTCGAGCGGGGGAGGGAAGCTCAGCCGGCCAATGATCTTTCCGAGGGTATCGGTGCTCCCATCGACCTCGCGCGCAACGCATTCCAAGGCCGCCATCGCGTGCTGGATGGCGCCCGTCACGTCAGCAGCCGGCCGGCGCGAGATGTCCTTGAGCGCCTCGTGCAGTTCGTTAGCGGCGGTCGGCGTCCCAGCGCCCCGCATGATTTGGGCCGCGTCGCCGGTGGCCAGTTCGAACGGCTCCGAGCCGCGGGCGACGATGACGCCCGCTTTCATCTGCCAGCCGACACCATGTTCGTGAAACAGCAGGTTCAGCCGGCGCTCAAATTCCGGCCGCCGGGCATCGGTGTAGTCACCCTCGCCAACGGCTTGGTAGAGGCGTTCGGCGATGTCATAGACCCTGTACCACGGCGCCCCGTCAATCAGGTGAGACACCTCGTTCTCGACGTTCTCAGGCGACCAATTGTTCGGGTCCGGTCGCTTGAGCAAAACCTCGCACACAGCATCTCGCATTCCACCTGGGCCGAGCCCGCAGGCATAGCCAAGCATCAGTACGCCATCGCGCACGACGTCAGGCGCGTCTTCCCTGATAGTGATCTCGGCGTCGGGCGGTCGAAATCCAAACCGATCCGAGAATGGCGACGATTTATCCATTCCCAATATCTAGCATGGCTCCAAAGATCGGTGACAGTCCGCTATTAGCCGGTCAGGACTATGGTGGAAATACATGGTCGATCCCTGAAGCGCAGGCAGCTACGACCTCGAGCGCCATTCCCGGCGAGTGGATGTCGGACGTGCCGTGAGACAATCCATTTCGTAGGGCGATCAGAGCCTCGATGGGGTCGGAGACCACTGTCGGACCGGGCACGAGCGCCGGTAGGATGCCAGCCTTCCTCGCTCTGTCGACGAGATTGCGCAGCGTCCCGCGAGCGGCGGCGCCATGGCCGTTGAGCCGATGTTTCAGCGCCAGCTCGAATGCGCCGAATGCCTGCACTTCGCCGACGACGAAGAGATCGTAATCGAAGAACGTATAGATGATGGTGTTCCGAGCGCGGTCGAAGGCCGCGCCGACCTCGCCCGGTACGGCGTCGCTGAGACTTATGTCCGCGACCGCTCCGTGATGATCGGCAAGCGTCATTCGCCGGGCGATGCCACCTTGAACGACGCAAAGATCGGCGAAGCGGGGATCGGGCTTCAGAATGTCATCGAGAGACTTAAAGGGCATTCGTTGATCCGACCTTTGCGCCGTTTGGCGACGCGCCCAACTCCTATGCGGCCAGCGGAACCTCCGCTTCCGGCTCTTTGGCTGGATCGGCGACAGCCTTGATCAAGAAGCGATCGAGCGCGGCTCGCCGTGAATCCCGGTCCAGGGCATAGGCCGTTTGTTTGAACTCAATGCCATCAAGCAAACCCTGAATATAGCCCGAGATCGTATCGGCCGCCATGATGAGTGCGGTGTCGAGCGCATGGATATATTTGCTGGTGACCGAGCCCTTGGCGCGGCCGACCAAGGCCGCGATGGTCACTTCGGTGAAACCAAGGTCGTTGGCGATGCTCGCGAAGCTGTGGCGGAGCACATGCGGTGTCACGTCGGAAAGGGCTGAATCCTCGATATTCTATCGCGCGCCCGAGCGGCACGACCGCGCGAGCCAAGGTCTCTGACATGCGCCACAGCCTGTCGGCGACGCCGATGCGCTGCTTGCATCGGCTGCCGGATTCCAAACCCCATTTCACCGATTCAATCCTACGCCTCGCCGATTCCGCCACCCCGTTGACAGATATAATCGCGACAAGTCCCTTGCTATATGGCTTGTTATCCGATATCAATCTCCGGGAACTGAATACGGATTGGAAGTTCGGGCATATGGAGCATTTCGCGGTCGTTCAGAGCATCATCCGCGCCGCCCGCAACGGGGACCGAGAGGGGCTCGATCGCCAGGTCACGCGCCTGCGCGAGCGGCTGGAGAAGGACGGCGCCCTCAAGGAGGCCGCCGCGCTACGCCGGTTGGAAGCGGCGGAGACCGAAGCGCGGGATTTGACTCCTAGCCGGGTCGAGGTGTCCCGCGCCCTCATCATCGGCGAAGCGCTTAACCCGGATGTTCCCGCTCCGATCGACCGCGAGACCGGCGCCCAGCTCTGCACCATCGATTTCGGCGCCGCCCGGCGCGGTCCGCCGATCTACGGCGAAGCCGTTGGGATGGCGATCGAGGGCCTGCTTCAGGAATGGAGTAATACGGCGGCGTTGCAGAGCGTCGGGGTCGAGCCAACCCGCTCGTTGTTGATCTACGGCCCCCCCGGTTCGGGTAAGACCGTCACCGCCTATCATATCGCCGCGCGCCTCGGCCTGCCTTTGGTCACCGCGCGCATCGACGGGCTGATCTCGTCCTTCTTGGGCACCACCGCGCGCAACATCGCCAATCTGTTCGACTTCGCGAACCGCTATGCCTGCATCCTGTTGCTCGACGAGTTCGATGCGCTCGCCAAGCTCCGCGACGACGCGCAGGAAATCGGCGAGATCAAACGGGTCGTAAACTCGCTTCTCCAGAACCTCGATATGCGCCGCGACCTTGGGATCACCATCGCGATCACCAACCACGACCGCCTGCTGGACCCTGCCGTCTGGCGGCGGTTCGAAACCCAGGTCCATATCGGCGAGCCGGACGGGTCGGGACGCGAACATATGATTTCCCGGTTCCTGTCGCCCATCCAGGCCGAGACCTCGACGGTGCGGATCTTCTCCTACTGCCTCGACGGCCGATCGGGCGCGGACATCGAACGGCTGTGTACGACCGTGAAGCGCCATCTTGCGCTGAGTGGCGAGGCGCACGACGGCCCGGGGCTGTTCCGGGCGCTGAGCGCGGTCCTGGCGCGTTCGCCCCGGCAGACGGAAGCGTCGGCGCGCATCCTTGCGCTCGATCCGGAAGCGTTCGTCAGCCTGATCGCCAACGACCCCGACATCGGATTGAAGCAGATCGAGATCGGAGAGGCGACCGGCTACGGCCAGTCTCGGGTCAGCGATCTGAAGAAGGCTAAGCGGCATGCGGCGCTGATGGAGCCGGCCCATGCCTAACAACCCAGTCCAGATCATCCTGAACGACCAGGATTTCCATCAAGCGCCGGACCCCGGCCAGCCTCCGCGCAACAAGGACTTTTTCGATAAGGCGGATCAGGCCTTCGCCCAGCACAAGCAGGCCGTGTTGGCGTCGATCGACGCGATCATGGCGGCGTTGCGGGTCAGCCCCTACGGCCCGCTCGCCTATCTCAAAGTCCAGATGCGCAGCGAGGCGCTCGCCAAATCCTACCGGCCGGTCTGGTGGCTGTTCAAACCCGACCAGTTCCCTTGTGTCGGCGCCGATGCGGTGGGAACGCTCTACTTCGAAGCGCCGCTCATCTACCTGCCCACCTTGCGCCGACGTGTGGAGGCGGCTGAGCTCGCCGTCGAGACAAAGTATCGCAAAGCCGACGGCGAGCCGTACAAGGCGCCGACCGTGGCGCGCGCCGAAGTGGGCGGGATCGAGACGATCGAAATCGCCCCGCCGGCGGACAAGCGCAGCTTCTCGGTCGCCGCCGCCCTCGCCGCCCTCGACGATCCCCGCGCCGTCTCGGGCTATCAGATCGAACTCTTCCATTCGTCGGTCGCTCTCGTGATCGCGGACGATCCGGTCGGCCGAAGCGCGCTGCTCCGTAGCCTGGAGGTCTTGCTCACCGGTCTCGGCCACGGCGCCAGAAGCTTCATCCATCGGTCGATCGGCCGAACGCCGGTCCTAGAACTCCAGCTCACGTCCGGCGCCCAGCCGGCCCTGATCGACAATCGTTCGAGCTCGGTCGGGGGCGAGATCGCGCCTGCGCTTCCGGCCGCCGCCGTTGATCGCAACCCGCAACGGCATGAGGCCGCCTTGAGCGCGCTGCAAGCCCATCCGCTGGTTCGCGCCATTCTTCCGCCGGTCCTGCTGCAGATCACCGATGAGGAGGCCGCGCCGCGCACGGGCCTTCAACTCGACCTGCCGCCCATACCCCTGCGCATTCCCAAGCCGGTCGCCGGAGCGACGTATCCGATCGTCGGGGTCATCGATTCCGGCGTTGCGGCTCCGCTCGAAGACTGGGTCGCGGGCCGGTTCGACTATCTCTCGCCCGGCGAATTCAACGCCATCCATGGCACCGGCGTGGCCGGGCTTATCACCGTGCCCCAGCTCGTCAATGATCCCGCGGTCACGCCCGAGCCCAATGGCTGCCGGATCTATGATGCGCCGCTCTTCCCGGCGCGCGCCTTCTCCGCCCATTATCAGGGCTTCGCCGACTTCCTGGAGGAGGTGGAGCAGGCCGTCGCCGAAGGGCAGCGCAATCACGGCGTGCGGATCTTCAATCTGTCGATCAACGCGGTCTCCGACGTGGAGCGCTACCGCTACAGCATCTACGCGTCGCGACTCGACCAAATCGCCGATACATACGGGGTGATCTTCGTGAACACCGTCGGCAATTTGCCGCGTGCGCAGATGCGAGCGCCGTGGTCCAAGCGGCCCAGCGAGGTCGTGCGGTACTTCGCCTCGCGGACGTCGGCTGACACCATCCTCAAACCGTCCGAGAGCGTGCGCGCCATCTCGGTGGGTGCGATCAATCCACCGCAGACCGACCATGTCGAGGGCGCCCCGACCGTCTACACGACCCGCGGCCCCGGCTTGCAAGTCGGCGTGAAACCCGACGTTGCCGCCTTCGGCGGCGCCGGGGTCACCGCGCCCGGCGCCTCAACGGGCCTCGCCTCGATCGGCGTCGAAGGTGGCAAGCAGGACGTCGTCGGCACGAGCTTCGCTGCGCCGCTGGTCGCGCGCTCGCTCGCGGGGCTCGACGTTGCCACCGGCGGCGGTCTCAGCGTCGAGGCGCTGAAGGCGATGCTGCTCCATCACGCCGCGCCCCCCGAACCGCTGACCAAACGGGGCCTCAAGGATCTTGTTCGTCAGTTCACGGGCTTCGGCCAGCCGGCGCAGGTCGCGGACATGCTGGAGACGGACGACCATCAAATCACGCTGCTGTTCCAGAGCCGCCTCAGCATCGGGGAGCGCAAGCCGGTGATCCTGCGCTTCCCGTTTACCTGGCCCCAGAGCCTGACCGACCCCGACGGCCGGTGTAACGGGCAAGCAAGGATTACGCTCGTCTACGCGCCGCCGCTCGATCCCGCGTTCGGGGCGGAGTTCGTGCGCGTCAACCTGGAAGCCTCGCTGAAGCAACGGCAGGCCGAGCCCGACAAGGAGGGGAAGCCGCGCTTCCTCAATCAGATCGATCCTCTCTACCTCCCGAAGGCGGCGCGGCTCGCGGTGCCCGAAAAGGCCCTGATCGACCATGGGCTGAAGTGGTGGCCCGCCAAGAAGTATCTGTCGACGTTCGAAGCGCTCGGGACCTCTTCGCAGTGGCGACTCGAAGTAACCAGCTTGGTCCGCGCCGAGGCGCGGTTCCCCGCCGAGGGCGTTCCCTTCGCCGTCCTTCTGACCATCGAGGATCCGGCCGGTCGCAAGCCGGTGTTCCGGGAATTGCGTCAGCACCTGCAGACCAGCCAAGCGAACGCGCAGGACATCCGCACGGTGGTCCGCCTGAGGACCTGAGCCCCGCAAGCCGACCAGCGGGTGCGGGGGACGCGGCGTCTTCCGCATCGCTCGCGCGCGAACCGTTATGATAGCGGCGAATTCGAAAGGTAGGCCCGAGCGTGAGACCGAACTGCGCGATCTGCGGGGAAGACATCCTCGCAGAGGATGACTCCGAAGAGCACATCATCAGCCGGGCGATCGGCGGACGGCGCACCGTGCGCGGCCTGCTGCACGTCGCCTGCAACAACAAGGCCGGCCAGACCTGGGACGCAGAGCTGGAGCGACAACTCCGACCCTTGGCTCTCCACTTCGGCGTGCGCCGCCAGCGCGGGCGGACGCGGCGGATGGAGATCGTCACCACGGCGGGTGAGGCGTTGCTCCTAGGCCCCGGGGGTGAACTCTCCATGGTGCGGCCGGACATCAACCGAACCCCGTCGCCCGAGGGGGTGCGGCTGCAGGTCACCGCGGGCACGTTCGAGCAGGCGCGGGCGTTCCTGAAGTCCCAGAAGCGGAAGAACCCGGACATCGATATCGAGGAGACGCTGGCGAGCGCGCAGGTGCGACGGTCGTATGCGAAGGGGGTGGTGCAGCTCCAGCTCGGGTTCGGGGGCGAACAGTCGGGCCGGTCCCTGGTGAAGAGCGTGGCGGCCCTAGCCCACCACGCCGGCGTTCCCATCGCGGGCTGCCAAGACGCTCTCTCGTATCTGCGCCACGCCGATGGGACGCCGTGCTTCGGCTACTACTATGTCGGCGACCTGGTCTCCGCCCGGCCTGCGGCCACGCCGCTGCATTGCATCGCGGTGGAGGCGAACCCGAAGACCGGCCTCGTGCTGGGCTACGCCGAATTCTTCGGCGTCCACCGCGCCGTCGTCTGTCTCGGCCGCGGCTATGAGGGCGCGCCGGTGAGGAGCGTCTACGCCATCAATCCGCGCATCGGCGAAGACCTCGATCTGTCGGTGCGTCTGGATTTCGACGCGGCCGACATCGAGGCGATCTACGACTATCGGATGGACGACGCGGCGGGGCGCCAGGAAGCCTTGGGTCAGGTGTTCGGACCCGCGCTGCAGGCGCAGCAAGCGGCGGAACGAAACCGGGTGTTCAAGGAAGCGCTCGACTATGCCTGGGCTTGTAGGCCTCCATCAGGACGTAGTCGGGCAGGACCGCCTTGTGGTCGGACGACGCCGATAGGAAGGCCTTGAGTTCGTCGCTTTGCAGGCAGTTGGTGTCGATGACTACGCGCATGGCGTTTCAATCGCTGCGGGGTCTACAGACGGATCGGGCGTCCAGCGCAATTGCGTCTGGTCCCGATCTTGGGTTGTCACTCGAAATCCCAGTCGCGTCAGTCGCTGGACCATGTCCGAGGTGTTTTTTGCCTTCACCTCGGCGGTCAGAGGCACGCCTTGCGCCATCACCGTCCGCATCAATCTGGGCAGGACGCCGCGGCCCCGGTGGGCGCGCGCCACGCCCGCATAGGTCAGGTGGAGCGCCCCATTGTCGTGGTGAAATCGCTCCAGCCGGTCGGCGTGCGCCAGCAGGAAGCCGATCGCATCGCCCCGGTCGACTGCGACCCACGACGCCTGCGACAGACAGCAGCCGCGGATCTGCGCCATCACCAGGCTGCGGCGGTCCTCTCCGTCCAGACGGACGGGTATCTCACCCGCGACCCCCTCCAGGACGACGAAGATCGCTTCTGCGTCGGCCGCCGTGGCGCGGCGAATCTCGGTCTGCTCCAATCGGTCACCTCCCTCAACCGGCTGCGCGTCTCCCGCATGGCGCTTGATAACCAGGACACAAGATAGTAACACTGTTCCTACCTATCGAGTCGAGGGTGCCGATGTCGCTTGATGCTTCGCAATGCCGTATGGCGCGGGCCGCCTTGGATTTGGGGGTCCGCGAGTTGGCCAAGATCGCCGATGTCTCGCCAAACACCGTAGCACGCCTGGAGCGCGGCGAGGCGTTGCACGCCCGCACCCAGGCGTTCATCCGCGGCGCGCTGGAGGCGGAGGGGGTCGTCTTCATCGACCGCGACGCCTACAGCTTGGCCGGCGGCTCCGGCGTGCGAAAGGGCGACGGCCCAAGGTCGCACTATGCCGATCTGTTCGAGCGGCTTTGGTCGATCCCCGATCTGCGCCGCACGCCGGACGAGGCCTTGGCGGCGCTGGTCGATCTTTTCGCCTTCTACATCGACATCATCCAGGCGGAGTTGCGTGAGCCGGACGCGTGGGAGCGGCTCGATCTGAACTTCGCCCTGAACGGCCTGGCCAACAACAATCCCTACCTGGCCTTCTCCGGCCTGCGGCGGGGGATCACCCCGCCAGACAACCAGTCCGCGGACTATCCGATCTCTCCTGAGGATCTCGCACTGGCGGAGACCATGGACCTGGCTTACTTCCGTCGCGCTTTGGCCCAGGTTCGGGCTCGCGCGCAAAATCCGCTGACTACAGCCGGTAGGCGGACGACAGCCGTGCCAGCGCCTCCTCCCGGCTCATCCGAAGCTTGATGTCGGCCGGCTTGAACGCATCGTCGGCGGTGACGGCGGCCAGGAAAGCGCGCATGTCGTCGGCTATCGTCTCGGGCAGATCGATGGCGGCGTCCGCCGCCAGCAGTTGGAGGAGTCGGAAGACATCGTTGCGGTGTTTCTTCACGTCGCCGCTGTCGACCGGGGCGCCGGCCGCCTTGTTAGAATGCGCCCCAAAGGCCCGGCGCAAGCGGACCTCGGGCCAACGCGGCCCGAGGCGGCCGCCTCGTCAAGCCACAAGCGCATCGGCCTGATCGGGCACCGACGCGGAGCGCTTTCGACGCTTCGCCGCCGCACCCGCATCCAAAGCCGTTTCGATCTCCTCGGCCACCTTGTCGGCAGCGAGGAGAAGCGCCTTGTCCAGGTGGACATAACGCTGAGTGACGCCGCGGCCGGTGTGCCCGAGCAGACCCGCGATGGTCAGCTCGGAAAATCCGAGGTCGCCGGCGACGCTGGCGAACGTATGCCGGAGAACGTGCGGGGTGACGTCTTCCAGCTTGGCGGTAAGGCAAAGGCGTTGGAGAACCCGGACCACGCCGACGAAGTGCCCTTTCCCGATCTCGCTCGGGAAGACGTAGGGATTGTCGCCCCCCACTGCCGCGGGCTGGGCCAGCAGCAACGTGAGAGCCGGCTGGCCGATCGCCCGGAGTTGGGCGCCGCTCTTCGTCGTCGGGAAGCGGACGCAAGGAGCGTTTGCATCGATCCAGGCGCGCTCCAGCGTCAGGACCTCCATCCGACGGAATCCGGTCAACAGCATGAGTCGGACAGCGGCCAGCGCTACCGGGCTTTCCTGGTCCGCCTGGCGGATCGCCGCGCCAAGGGCGGCGATCTCGCGGAGCGAGAGACGGCGCTCGATCTTGTTGTCTGTGCTGACTTTGCGGACGCCCTTGGCGGGGTTGTCCGAGATGACGTGTAGGCGCGCAGCCTGCTCGAAGATGGTGTGCAGCATGCCGACGGTGCGACCCGCGACGCCGGCGCCCCCCGTGGTCACGCCGCCGCGGCCCGAGCGGGGTTTGGCGGTCTTGCCGGCGACGACATCGGCTTGGAAGCGCTCGATATCGGCAAGCTTCAGGCTCTGAACCTTACGCTCGCCGAGCAGCGGGCGCACATGCGTGTCGATCCGGCTCCGATCAAGCGCCAAGGTCTTCTTGGCGATCGGTCGGCGACGGCGCCCGAGCAATTCGCCACTCTCCGCCTTCTCCAGATACCAGTCGCACACTTCCGCCACGGTCGGGGCGGTGCGCACGGCGCGCTTTTCCTCGACGGGATCGCCGCCCTGAGCGACGCCGCTGAGCTTGGTGCGAGCCAGCTTCCGCGCCTCCTCAGCGGTCAATTCATTTACCGAACCGAGGGTGAGCCGTTTGCTCCGGCCCTCTGCGTTCCGGTACTGGATGATGAAGGCGCCGGCCCCGGTGGGCTTGAACCGGACACCGAAGCCGCGCAGCTCATCATCCCAAGCCACGACGTCCTTCTTCGCCTGCGGCTCATTGGCCGGTGTCGCCTGGGCCTCGCCTTCGTCACTGCCTGCCTTTTTAGGGCGCAGCGCGTCCACGAGCCGTTTGGTGATCCTTGCCATCGCGCGCCTCCTCAGGCTACTCCACTGCTTACCCGAATGGCACTATAGCACGCGGGTAAGCGACAGGTAAGCTGGCGGGAGAAAAATGCAGCGCGTGCCAGACAAGTGGGTCGTACGATTTTAGTTGTTTTTATTGAGTAAATTCGGCTGGAGCGGGGTATGGCGTAGTCGCGAGAGGGGCCTGTCGTCTCTTGCCAAGGTTGGGGTCGAGGGTTCGAATCCCTTCGCCCGCTCCAAATTTCCTTCAAGGAAATCAGAGCGTTATGACAGGGCCGCCGCGAGGCGGCCCTTCGCTTTTGGCGCTTACATTCTGGCTATCAAAAAAATGTAAGCACTATGTAAGCTGTTCAGCGAAAGCTGGGTGCGGCTTGGGCGTGCTCTGGCGTGCCTATGAGGCCGATTCCAAGGCCGCTTGGACGGCAGCCGATCGCGGCAGCGGCCGAGCGTGGCTCACCGGCATAGATCGCGGCACGCGCCAACAGGCGTCGAACCTGCCCCGGATCAGCGGCAGAGCGGGCAAGCCCGCGAAGCTGTGTCGCGTCAAAATCCGTACGGAGCGGGACCGGTGCTGCCATCGCGAACCTCGTCAAAGTGATCGCCCTGCTGAATCACATCCCAGCCCGTTTGGGAATCGCCCGCGTGAGTCTTATTCAGCCGGACTTGGTATCAGTTGCTTTCAAGCCACGTAGCACCTGTTCCGGGTCGAAAGTCGCATAGAGACGCCCGTGCTAATCCTGTAGTTGGCGCATCAGCGTCGAAAAATCCGCAATTTCCCAATGCTCCGCGAGTTGCCCGTTCTCGATGCGGTAGAGCTGAAACGCCATCGCGTCGATCTTGCGACCGGTCGGTTGAAGGCCGACGAAATCGCCTTTGTGCGTCCCACGGGCAGAGTTCAGAACAGCCACCTTGTCGCCCTCGGCCACGATCGCGGAAACCGGCAGCTTGAGATCGGAAAAGGCCGCGTGAAGGCCGCTGAAATACTGTTTTAGCGTTTCGCGCCCCGGGCGTTGCCCAGCCAGATGATCATCGTAATCATTTGCCACAATCTCGTCAAAGACTTGGAAATCGGCACCTTCGATAGCGGCGAAGAATCGTCGGACGAGCGCTTTGTTCTCTTCTATATTCGACGTCATGTTGCCATTTCCCTTTTTGAAAACCTACTTGTTCGGCGATCCCTGTCGCCGCGACGTACCTATCATCCGATCTGAACGAATTCCTTGCTGGAGACACCGCCGCCGAATTGCTGCGCACGACCGCCTTCTGCGATACCGCCCAGATCGACGGCAGCGAAGCCGAGACGGTCGACGAGTTCGACGACGACGGTGCGGGCCGACGCGTCATCACCCGAGATGAAGAGGACGCGACGGCCGCCAGGGACTGCCGGCTCGGCGCCGAGGAGAGCCGCAAAAAGCGTGTTGAAGGCTTTAACAACACGCGCGCCAGACACGGCATCGGCGACGATCTGCGTCGACAGGCGACCCTTTAGGTCACGCGGCGTAAAGGCCGGGAAGTCGATCGCATTCGTCGCGTCGACCACGATGCGGCCGCCCCATCCTACCCCCTTGACCGCCTCGGATACGGCGTCGAAGGGAATCGCCAGGATGACAACATCGGCCAGCAAGGCCTGCGCAGACGTCACCGGCTTTACCAAGGACCCAAGTTCACTGACCAAGTCGGTCAGGCTTTCAGGGCCTTTGGTGTTGGCGAGGGAGACTTCGACTCCTTTGGCGACGAAACGGCGGGCGAGCGCCGTGCCTATCGCTCCTGATCCAAGGATGGCGTATGTCATTTTCTCAGAATTCTTTTCGAGTTCGCTGTCATTGGCGGGGTGGAGACGGGCTCCGCCCCGCCGCATCATGTTCAGAACATGCCCTGCGGATTGGCGCGGGGGATATTCGGCGCGGCCCAAGGGGCCGAGTTCGCCGGGTTGCCGACGAGCTGCAGGGTGTCCCAATGCTCGGTCGCCAATCCGTCCTCGTTGAACTTGTAGATGTCGACGCCGGCAATTCCGGTATCGTCGGGGTCGTCGGTCAGTAGGTTCAGGAAGTTCACGTGGGCGAACACGTAGTCGCCGACGGCGATGATCTTGTGCACCACGACGCGCGCGCGCTCACGGTCTCGAGTGACCTGGCTGAAATACTGCCCTAGGCCGACGGCTCCGTCTGCGATCAGAGGGTTATGCTGGATGTAGTCGGGATGAACGAACTTCGCCGTCGCTTCCTCCGACTTCTTCTGGTTGATCATCAGGTCATAGAGGGCAAGGACATTGTCCTTGTTGCGAACGGCGCGGGCGTCGTTGGTGTCTACGAGTACAAGCATCGGTATCTCCTTGATTAAAAATTTCTGGTTATTGGACGTGTTCAGCTCAGGCCGACGACCTCAAGCCGGAAGGTATCCAGTTCGGCGTCGGATTTCTCGCGTGCGGCCCGGAGCATCTCGGCGGCATCGTCGCCCACCGGGGCGATGCTCGGTGCCGGCACCTGTTCGGCCAACTCGATGACCCTCTTAGCCGCGAGAACCGATTCCAGGCCGGCGCTCTGCATGCCGTTGAGCTTGTCAGCGAATGTCGTGAAGGACTGTCCGTACAGTTCGCGCTGTTCCGGCGTCATGTCGTCGGCGACACGCGCGAGTGCGGCTGCGGTTTTCGCAGGACCGCCGGTTCTCATATTGCCCGCGGCCGCCACAACGACATCGATGCCGAATGACCTCAGCTCGGCGCGGTAGACCGCCGCGAATACCTCCATGGCCGCCTTCGACGCGCCCGACGGCCCGTTGAAGGGAAGCGGAACGGTGGCGGTCCAGGTGCTGACCTGGACGATGCGGCCGCGTGACTTGCGCAGGGCCGGCATGAATGCGTTCATGACCGAAAGAGCGCCGAACACGTTGACGTCGAACTCGCGCCGGATGGCGTCGAGCGGCAGAACCTCGATCGGACCCGGCGTCAGAATGCCAGCATTGTTGATCAGAATATCGAGGCCGGAATTGCCGAGCGCATCAGACACGCCCCTCGCCCAGGCTTTCACGGACTCTTCTTTGGTCATATCGCAGACGGTCAGGCTGACACGACCGCCGGAAGCGTCCTTGAGATCCTGGACTTCCACGGCGGACATTGCCGTGCCGAAAACGATGTAGCCCTTGGCGTCCAGTCCGAGCGCGATATCGCGGCCGAGGCCGCCGCCTGCTCCCGTCACAGCAACGGAGCGGCCGGATTGATGAGATGTCGATGGCATTATATATCTCCTTCAGATAGCGGGTAATGACCCAGGTCTCGTCACGGCTTTGACTGCGTCGCTCGAATGATCGGCGCCACTTCGGTTCCGAGCAGTTCGATCGAGCGTTTCATTGCGGATGTTTCGAGGGATGCCGTACTCATCTGGAAGGTGATGCGCGAGACGCCACCGAGGGTCTCGCTGGCGTGAAGCATTTTGCTGGCGACTGTCGCCGGATCGCCAATGAGGAAGGCGCCATCTGGGCTGGCCATCGTTTCAAACTGCGGGCGCGAAGGCGCTGACCAGCCACGCTCGCGGCCGACCTTCGTCGTCAGATGTGCCCAGCCGGGGAAAAAGGCATCTTTGGCCTGTGCGGTGGTTTCTCCAACGAAGCCCATCGCATGGACACCGACCGTAAGCAGCTCGGAGGCGTGCCCGGCGCGTCGCCCGGTCTCGCGATACAACTCGACGAGCGGACGGAAACGTTCAAAGCTGCCGCCGATGATCGCGACCATCAGGGGAAGGCCAAGCGCGCCAGCGCGGGCGAAGGATTGCGGCGTGCCGCCGACACCAAGCCATACGGGCAAGCGCTGCTGATGAGGGCGCGGGAATATCCCCTGGCCCCCGAGAGCCGGACGGAAGCGGCCTTCCCATGTGAGGTTGGTCGTCTCGCGAAGCTTCAGGAAGAGGTCGAGCTTCTCGGCAAAGAGATCGTCATAATCCTCCATCCGGAAGCCGAACAATGGATAGGCCTCACCGAACGAGCCTCGGCCAACAACAATCTCGGCACGACCCTTCGCGATCAGATCAAGGGTCGCGAACTCCTGAAACACACGCACAGGATCGGCGGCGCTCAGCACCGTGACCGCGCTCGTCAGGCGGATCGTCTTGGTCCGCGCCGCCGCCGCCGCCAGAATGATCGCGGGTGCGGAATCCAGGAATTCTGCACGGTGGTGCTCGCCGATGCCGAACACATCGAGCCCGACCCGGTCAGCGACCTCAACCTCTTCGAGGAGATCGGCCATCCGATCGGTCGCCGAAGGCAACTTGCCTGTCGCCGGATCTGGCAGGATGGCCGCGAAACTGTCGATACCGATTTCCATGCGGAGTCCCTGCAAATTCATCGATCGGCGCGAGCGACCCGCACCGGATCAGGCGGCAGCGGAATGAATTCCGTCTCGCCGGCGATCTCAGTGAAGCGCCCGTGCCGCCAGTCGTCCTTCGCCTGCTCGATGCGGTCCTTCGAGCTCGAAACGAAGTTCCAGTAGATGTGTCGCTGCTCTGGAAAGGGCTCGCCTCCGACCAGCATCAGATGGGCGCCCCCGCGAGCTCGCAGGACGATCTCCGCGCCCGGCTTGAAGACGATGAACTGCGCTTCGCCGAAGCTGCCTGTCTGGCCGGCGACTTCGACCTCGCCAGAGACGACGAACATCGCACGCTCGATATGCTGGGCAGGGACCTGTAGTCGCGCGCCGGGCTTGAGCACGACATCGACATACATCAGGTCCGAAAAGACGAGCACTGGGGAGCGTTCTCCGAACGCTTCACCCGCGACGATGGTCAACGAAACGCCCTCCGCCTCAAGCCCAGGCAGCGTGCCTTCGGCATGATGGGAAAAACTGGGATCCATCTCCTCGAGCGCCTTGGGCAGCGCGACCCAGATCTGCTGGCCGAACATCGTGCCGCCCTGCGCCTGGAATTTCGCGGGCAAACGTTCCGAATGGACGATACCGCTGCCCGCCGTCATCCAGTTTACGTCGCCGGGGTGGATCGTCTCGACGCTGCCTACGCTGTCACGATGAACCATCTCTCCTTCGAGCAGGTAAGACAGCGTCGAGAGACCGATATGCGGATGAGGCCGGATTTCCGGGCCGGCCCCGGCCCGGAACAAGATGGGTCCGAAGTGATCGAGGAAAATGAATGGACCGACCGTCCGGCGCAGCGCGGACGGCAGCGCCCGACGAACCGTGAAGCCATCGCCGAGGTCCCGAACGGGGGGGAGCAGCACCTCCTCCACCGCTAGGTCCTGCGTCGCGCTCGAAATGGTCATTGTCGCCTCCTATGGGTCGCGATGAGGTCAGGCGGCCGCGGCAAGCGCCTGCTCGGCAGACGCCAACGCCGCCTCATGGGCTTCGGGGCCGAAGCCGATCTTTTCGGCGTGGATGAGGGTGACGTCGCCCAGGCCGATAAAGCCCAGCAGGGTCCGCAGATAGGGCTCCTGAAAATCGATCGCCTGGGCAGGATCTTCGGAGTAAAGACCGCCGCGCGGCTCGACGACGATAACCCGCTTGCCGGTGAGTAGGCCCTGCGGACCAGCTTCCGTATGGCGGAACGTCTCGCCGGCGCGCAGGACATAGTTGAACCAGGCGCGCAGACCGGTCGGGATGCTGAAGTTGTACATCGGCGCACCGATCACGACGGTGTCCGCGGCACGGAGTTCGGCGATCAATTCGTCCGAAAGAGCGCGGGCGGCGAATTCGGCGTCGGTCGAGGGTTCCATCTTGATCCCGGCCACATTGGCGGTGGTCAGATGCGGAATGGGCGTCACGCCAAGATCCCGTCGAATGACGGTTGCACCCGGATTGGTTTTCGAGAGCTGCTGAACCGCTTCCTCGACCAGCAGTCTGGATACAGGCCCGTCACCGAGAACACTGCTATTGAGGACCAGAATAGTTGCCACGACCTTCTCCCTGCATTGGGAAACTCAAGGTATCGTTGCAATACTCGGCGAGCTAGCCTCGGTAACTGCCAATCTCTGTCGCGAAAAGTGGAACAGCCACCGTAGCGCGGCTTGAGTGCACCGAACTGGCGGGTAACCAAAGCGGCTATACCGGCAAAGGGCAGAGCGCCCGGTCAGTGCGCCAATCGACGCGGTGATCAGTGATCGACCGTCGCAGTCGCATCGCTCTTTACACTGTTCCCGAATTGTAGACCGGACCGACGCGCTCGCCGCGCCGGCCCGGTCAAAATACGGCACGCGTCTCTTCCTCAATCCGCGAAGGGATACGTCTCCGTCGGTCGGCGCAAGCGGAATGCCGAGTTGTAGAACGCGACGGCCTCGACGGCTCCTACGATCGGCAGCTCATGCACTGCGGAGAATGCCGAAGCTCCGGTAAAGGTCAGTGAACCGTCGCCTGACCAGATTTCACCGGCGAAGAATTCCAGTGACGAAGGCACGAATTCACACACGGACAAAGCGCCGCCGGGAACAGCCGAACCGATGACCCGCAGCCCGAGGGTCTTGACGATTTGCGGACTGTCCGCAGTGATTTCGCCTACCAACTGGCTGGGCCGAAAGATACCTTGCGCCAGAATGACGTCCGCCGGTCGCGACAGCCGCGCCGTGATCAGGCCGTATACATTGGGCTGGTTCATGTCGAAATCGATGTCGCCCAACAGCTTCGGGTAACCCTCTCTTTCCCGCCCAGCGATCATCCCCCGCTCGTTCGAGATGAAGATGTGCGGAACAAAACCGACCTCTTCGCCATGGAACCGGGCATGGATGATGTGGATATATTCCCGGAACGGACCAACACTGCTGAACCCGTAGGACAGGAACATCACAGAAACCTTGGGGTTATCTTCGATTTCCAGCTCAGTTGGCAGCAGTACCGCCGCCGCATCCGTCGTCGTCCGGTAACTGAACGTCACTTGGTTGACGCCCCGGAACGACGCGTCGGTGAAACTCAGGGGGTCCGCATGAACCGGCATCGTCTGCGCCAGACTGCTCCGGGTTAGTTGGCCATTGATGGGCATGTCGTTTCTCCTTTGCTCGTTACGCTTTCGCCCTCGCAACCGTCGCGCATTCGGGCGACGACAAGGGATGCCAGACAGATTTCAGGGCGACGGATCACGCAGAGTCCGCGGCGACAACGAGAACCAGCTCGGCATCACTCAGCGCCTCGACGTCAATCGACGGCTCGTCGCGCAGGGCCACCCCCTCGCGAGCCTCTACGCGGACCCCGTTGACGATGACGGAACCGACAGCGGGTACGAGATAGGCGCTATGGCCAACCTGCAGCTCAAGCCTGGCTCTGCCGCCTGCGGGAAGCGTCGCCCCAAAAACCTCCGCATCCGCCCGGATCGGCAGCGCATCCGGGGCGCCAGAGCCGCTGGCGAGCGGAACAAACCGCCCCGCGCGATCGCTCTTCGGAAAGGGCTGTGCGCTCCAGCGTGGTACTCCACCAGGAAGGTTCGGCTTGATCCAAATCTGGAGGATCCGCGTCGGCGTCCCTTCGTCATTGCGCTCGGAATGCCGGATGCCGGTTCCGGCGCTCATGACCTGGACATCGCCAGCATTTGTATAGCCCTTGTTGCCGAGGTCATCTTCGTGGGTGATCACACCTTCGCGGACATAGGTAATGATCTCGACATCGGCATGAGGATGCAGCGGGAAGCCGGTATGCGGCGCGATCTCGTCGTCATTCCAGACATACAGACGCCCGACCGCGCGATGCCCGGGATTGCCGTACTGGCCGATGGCGAAATGGTGCTTTGCCTTCAGCCAGCCGATGTCCAGGCCACCAATCTCAGCAAGAGATCTGTGTTCGATCATGGCGGCGGCTCCTGGATGCGCGGTCACCTGTCTGCGTTATTGAGCAGCTCGCAGTCGGCGCTCGTCGAGACTGAACGATCCCGCGCCAAAGGCGACCACCTGAAGCAGACCGCCGGTGACGGCGATGTTCTTGAGGAAATGGATCATTTGGTTCTGGTCCGCGAAATCGTGGTGAAACGCCAGCGCAGCCGCCAAGGTGAACACAGCCATGATCAGGGCGACGATCCGCGTCTGATATCCAATCACCAGCAACACGCCGCCTCCGACCTCGACGATGATCGCGATCAGGTAGCCAAGAAGCGGCGCCGGAAGCCCCGCTGAGGCGATATAGCCTTGGGTCATCGCGGGCGCCGCGATCTTGCCGAAGCCGCTCAGAAGAAACAGAACGGCGATGAGAACTCGGCCGGCCGCCGCAAGTGTCGTGGTTTGATTCTGCATCGGTGATCCCTGCGCTGTTTGACGAATGTTCCAAGGACGGGCTAGAGGCCCTTGATTCTCAAAGAAGCGACGATGCCGTTCCTAGTGGCGGTGCGGTAGCCTCGCTAACTGCTAATCTGTGTCGCGGTAGGTGGAACGGAGTTACTTAATTTGGTGGACCTGCGGACACTTGCCGGGTGGCCTACGGCGGTGACGTTTCGTCAGCCGCTGGAGGCTCCAGGTCGAGGGTCGGCCGGCGATCGTTCGAGCGGGAAGCAGGGTTCGGCGGCCGGCCGCTGCCCTACACGGGCCACCCGCGACCCGGCGCTCACCGGGGCGGGCTGCGCGCTTCGCGGCCACCTCGGGGATCTGCGCCGAGGGACGCGTCAAGCCGGCCTATGCCTGTTCAGAACGCGCTATCTGGCGCGCGGGTGCAGCGCGTTGCGGGCGACACCGTCCGACGGGTGGCGGACAAAGCTTCTTCCACGGAGGGGAGCCGCGTCTCAGTTTTGCACCTGATCCGAGTTGGAGCGGCGGCCCCGATGGCCTCATTCTAGAATTTGTAGTCCAAGACTGCCGACGTGTACTGCACGTCGCGTCCAGGCGTTGCGCTATGGGTCAGGAACGAACCCGCGGCGAAATATGCGTAGGCGAGCGAAAGGTCGAGATGCCGCCCGGCATGCCACACGACCGACGCTGACGGCTGGCTCCCAATATAGCGCTCGCGACTCTCCTGCCCCGTCCGCAGCAAATTGACTCCCAACCCGTAGACACCATCGTAGAGGCTGTTCCTCCAGAACCAGTCATAGTCAATTCCCACCTGAACGGAATCCGTCAGGTGTGCCTGGAGTGAGGCGCCAAGTCGTCTCAGGTTGGACGGGCCGTTCAAGCTGATAGCGGCTTCACCGAAGTATGTACCGCTCGGAAAGAGCGGACTAAAGGTCCCAAAAGTGCCGCTCCCGGGCCGGCCGTCGCCACTTGTTATCCCCGTCTTGAGACTCACCCGCAGTGCGAAACGTACCGACTCGAAATTGTACCCCGTGTCAGTACCGAAAGCGTAGGCGCTCAGGGGCAGGCCTGCAAAGTTGCCCGCCTGATACGTCAACTCCCAATCGTAATCCCAATTGCTCTGGCGCCCGAAAGCTCGCACGCCGAAGGTGTGGCGTAGCTCGCGGCCTGTGCCGCGATCGAAGGTAGCTTGGCGATTGTCGATACCTAGATAGTACAGGTCGAGGCCACCACCGATCGAAGGTATGGTCCTCGTCGAGTAGATGCCCCAAAACGTCGTGCGCGTATCTGTCGGATTGTCAAACACCTGGGGATGGGTCAGCACCGGCTGGACGACGAAGGCCGTTGCGTGCCAGGCGCCGTCGTCGAGGATCGCGGAGAATCCATCGAACGCCAACCGGACGTTCGGTCCTTCACGTACGTCCACGAACCTGCCGGAGCCGAACTCAAACTGCTGCCGGCCGAGGCGGAACGCGACTTGCGCGTTGGACAACATGGGTACTTTGATTTCGGCAAACGCCTCTTCGACCCACAGCCGATCTGCATCCGTTGGACGAGGACCGCCGTTACGTCCGTCTTCAATAGCGCTGGAGAGTTGCCCGAACAGGCGAAAACTGTCGCCAAAATGCCAGTCCGCATAGGTAGAAAGGCGCTGAAGCAGGTAGCCATTGGAATCCTGCGGACCCGCTCCCCAATTGGCGTTGTGAAACACCTCGTACCATTCACGCGCCTCGCCACCCAAGGTCAGATACTGATCGCCCTGAGTATTCAACGGAATGAATTTTATGGCGTCCAAAGAGTCGCGTTTGCACGTGGCATCTCGAAGATAACTGTAGTCCTCGTCCTGACGCAGCAACGCATAGCGTGGTGGCGCAGGGCATGGCGTTTCCGCCGATGCGGGGACCGAGATCATGCTCAGGATGAATATCCAAAGCGACAGGGGAACCCGACACTTCGTCCACATGCTCATACGCGGCGCCCCCGTTCTATCTCCTTCAGGAGGTCAATCGCGCGAATAACCCATCGACGCCGAACCAGGTCTCGCCCGTGGCGCGACCCAACTCGTGCAACAACCGCTGTTCGCGACCAAGCAGTCGGCGGCTCCGCTTAGCGATGGCCACCCCTCCGCTATCGGGAGCAAAAAATTGCCGTGACATTGGCAGCAGCGCGACCGTAGCGTTCCGCCGCTAGCTCCAATAGTCTCAGAACTTGCTTAGCTATGTCGCGGAAAGAGGAACGCCGAATTGGAACTCGAAGATCTGCAGACCTTTGTGGAAGTGGCTGACGCGGGCGGCGTATCGTCCGCTGCCCGCCGACTTGGTGTGTCCAAGTCGATCGTCAGTCGGCGCCTCTTCCGGCTCGAAGCGGAACTTGGCGTCCAGCTCCTTGTCCGGACCACCCGAGGCGCCGCCCTCACCGAAGCCGGAGTTACCTTCCGCGATCATGCTGCCCGGATCTGCGCCGAAATCGACCTAGCCAGGGAAACAATCCTCCCCGCTGGCGACCTCCGCGGTCGCTTGCGAGTCTCTGCGCCGCTATCGTTCGGTCTGACACATTTCGCTCCGGTGCTCGCGGAGATGGCGCGGAGGCATCTGCTGCTCCACGTCCATGCGGCTTATAGTGATCGCTTCGTCGATCTGATCGGCGAGGGTTTCGACTGTGCGATACGGGTGGGCTATCTTCAGGACTCTGACCTGATCGCGCGACGCGTCGGACCGATCTATGGAAAGTTTGTCGCCAGCCCGGCCTATATCCGGGAACATGGCGCGCCCGAAACGCCGGAAGAACTATCCACCCATCAGGCGCTCATGCAGGGCACGGAAACCTGGCAACTCATGGACGGCGACAAAATTATCACCGTTCATCCGCAGGGTCGCTTCAAGGCCGACAACGGCGCCGCGCTCGCCGCAGCCGCTGCGGCAGGCTTGGGCGTTGCTTCGCTCCCCGATTTCCTCGTTGAGAGCTATGTGACGTCTGGCGCGCTAGTCCCTGTTATGACACGCCATCCGCCACCCACGGCCGGTGTATTTGTCATCCGCCCGCCGGGTCAGCACCCTGCGCGAAAGGTGCGAGTCCTCACTGAATTGCTGATCGAATATTTCGGATAGCTGCGGCGTATCGCGACGTTTCCCGCAAAGCGCAAAGGATGCCGACCGCCGAACCGGGTTGCTGAGGGACGGCTGGTCGAACTTCCGGGCGGGCTCCAGCTTCCGATTTCTGCAGTCTACCGGATCGATGCGCCTCCTGGACCCGCGGGCCGTTGGACGGTCGAACGCCTTAAGCAGTGCTCAAACGAAATTCCGGGCAAATCGCCTGTTGACAAGATCATAAGTGTGTTGTAGTGATGGCGACACACTAACGGAGTCCGTTATGCCAACGAGTACCCGCTTCGCTGTTGCCGTCCATGTCCTGACTGCTCTTGCCGTGAGCGATGGCAAGCCGCTGCGTTCTGAGGATATCGCGTATTCGGCGAATACCGGTGCAGTTGTCATCCGTGGACTTTTATCTCGTCTGAGCGATGCTGGACTGACGCGTTCGCAGCTCGGTGCTGGAGGTGGCGCTTTGCTGGCGAAACCCGCCGAGAAGATACGACTGCTCGATGTCTATGAGGCTGTCGAGGACTTGGAGTTGTTTTCGGTGCATCGGACCCCACCCTGCGAGACTTGCGCAGTCGGCGGCAACATCCTTGACGCAATACAACCCACCTTGGGGCGGGCGCGCAAAGCGCTCGAAGATGAACTTGCAAAAACCACCGTTGCGAATATCGCAGCCGAGGTAGCGCGGCTTGGGAAGTTTTCCATCCCGCTCGTCTGGTAATTGCTTTGCCGATAAATATCGTTGTGTCGTAGACATATTATTATTTTGGCGTCTCTGAGATCTGAGATCGACTGTTAAAACTGCTCAGCCCTCGGGAGCGCCGACGGTTCTTATCTTTCCAATACCCTTACGTTAACGGGAGAAAATAATGAGCATTGGTATCATCGGTTCTGGCGCCCTCGGCTCCAACGTTGCACGCGCTCTTGCCAAGAAGGGGATTGCGGCCGCGATTTCGAACAGCCGAGGCCCCACATCGCTGGCGTCCTTGGTTCAGGAACTCGGCCCCTCGATCAAGGCTGGCACCGTCGAAGAAGCAGCGAGTGCCGATATCGTCTTTGTAGCCGTGCGCTGGGTTGATGCCGAAAAGGCGCTCAGCGGATTGCCGGCCTGGAGCGGTCGAATCGTGATCGACGGCACCAACCCGGTGGAGTTCCTCGATCCCAATTCGCCCGACGCGAAAGATCCAAGCAATCCGCTCGCCGGTTACGGCATCAAGGCGGTGGATCTTGGTGGAAAGCACTCTAGCGAGGTATTCAGCCAGTTTGTTCCGGGCGCGCGGGTTGTGAAGGCGTTCAACCACCTCGACGCCAACGTTCTGTCACAGCCGGAAGCGGCGGGAGGCCAACGCGTCCTGTTCTATTCGGGCGATGATGCGGCGGCGAAGGCTGACGTGCGGAAGCTCATCGAAGACACCGGCTTCTTCCCGGTGGATCTTGGGTCACTCGACGTCGGTGGACCGCTGGCATCACTGCCCTTCGGTGCATTGTCGACGCACAACTTTATCAAGATCTAACGGCGGAGCTTATGAAAAAGGAAGGGAGCCCGTCATATCGCGGGCTCCCGGGCGGCCGATTGGCTGGAGGGGCGATAACCCGACGCGGCAACCTCGCGGCGCTCAATCCCATGCCGATCCGAAAGATTCTGCCAAGGCCCGCCCCTTTCTTATCGCGAGGCAGTGGAGCGCGCGCTGGTGAGTTCGACTACGCCAAAGGAGTGGGTGAAAAGCACTTATTTAGCTCCGTAACGATGGAGTGAGCACCAGATGGCAATACCGTTCTTTGCCGCTAGCTGCAGGTTTGAAGGCCTATCAGCAATGCGGTGTTTCGCATCATGACTGTGGAGCTCAGGGATTTGCGCTGGGCGCTCGCCGCCTCCCAGCATCGAAGTCTGAGACAGGCAGCCGAAGCGCTCAACATTCGGCAGTCGACGCTCAGCCGCGGCCTGCGCAATCTCGAGCACAAGCTCGGCGCCACGCTTTTCGAACGTACCAATGGTGGCACCCGCCCGACCGTAGAAGGCCAGGAATTTCTCGACGCTGCCCGGCGCATCGTGGACGAAACGGTAACGATCGCCAGTCACCTTAGGACTCGCTCACATGGCGAGAGCGGTCGATTGACGATCGGCGTCCACACCTCCCTATCTGCCGGCAATCTCCGGGCGACTCTCATCGACCACCGATATCGTTTCCCAAACGTCAACACGCATCTGGTAGACGGATCGAGCGAACATCTGATCTCCGACCTCGCCAACTCCACCATAGACGTCGCTTTCGTGATAGAGAACAATCCGAAATGGAAAGACAGATCCTTGTTGGTGTGGAGCGAACGTGTCATCGTCGCGCTTCCCGAGAACCATCCATTAGCAGCCCGTGACGCGGTTGCGTGGGGGGAGTTGAGGCACGAGGCGCTTTTGTTACCACAGCGTGGCCCGGGACCGGAGTTCCTGAAGCTTCTCGTTAGCAAGGTCCACGACGCTGATCCTTGGCGTCTTCCTCGGCATGATGTGGGGCTCGACCGGTCTCTCACGCTGGTCGGCGCCGGGTGGGGTATCCTACTCGTACTGGAAGGCGCGACCGGAGCAGTTTATCCGGGCGTCACATATCGCGAGGTGCATGATGCCGAGGGACCGACGCGGCTGAACTTCCGTGCCTACTGGCGCCAAGCGAATTCCAACCCCTCGCTACGCCCCTTCCTCGACATGCTTCGCGACCGCTACCCGGATATCACGGGCGCTCCCGCTACGGATTGAACGACGTTCCGCCGCGCTTTCGCAAATGCGCGGTCGGTCGCCATGAAACGTTCGATCATGGGGACTACCAACTTAGTCGGATCGGGCACAACTTGTCCCGTTACTCGTCCGAGCACCTCGGCATTATCCTGACTCTATGAGCGTGTCTCACGCCTGCGACGTCCTGGTGCTAAGCTTAGCTATCAGCATCGCTGTCCGAGCAGGTGGAGTGTTGTTGCCGGCATGCTGCGGCGGGCTCGAGCCCGCCGCAGCATGCCGGCAACAACACAGGAGGTTTTTATCCCGCAACTGTACTTCACTGAGTTGTGTGCTCTCCGCCCTTCCGATGCGGTCGACGGGTTGACGCCACACCTCTCCGCCGCCGCGATCGCGGCGGCGGAGAGGTGTGGGCTCAGTGATGGCATCCCATTCATCTTGAATGCCGATGGCGGTTACGACCTCCACCTTAATCACTTCTTCCGGTCGTGCCCGACCATGGGAGTGCGTTCACCGAACAGCCTGCGCGCCTACGGCCGCGACCTGGTGGTCTGGATGCGCTTCCTGTCCGAGCGGCGGCAGGGCAAGGGCATATGGCACGCTGATCGTGATGACCTCGCTGCCTACCACGCGGCACGGCGCCGGTCAGCGCCAGCGTATCGGATCTCGGCAAGCTCCTGGAACCGTGCTGTGGCGGCGCTGGAGAAGTTCTACGGTTGGGCGGTCGAGGAAGAGCTGCTCGCGGTCTCTCCGTTTGGATCCGTGGTGAACTGGCGGCCGACGCGGAACGGTCGGTTGGTCCCGACCAGGACTGTTCGCGCGCGAGAACCCGGTGCGCGGCGAGGAGACCTTCGATTCATCGGCCTCGATCATTTCCTTACGTTCCGCGACGTCGGGCTGCGCGGTCGCTTGCTCGATGGACAGGAAGATCCGACCTGGAGCGGCCGCCATGGCGAACGTAACGCCCTGTTTGCTGAGTTGCTCGTCACGACAGGGCTGCGTCTGGAGGAGGCCGCGAGCCTGCTCATGGTCGAGTTGCCGCCGATGGATCGCTCACGCTCGGCGCCCAGGTCGGTCGCATTCCGGCTCCCCGCATCGATCGCCAAGGGAGGAAGGTCGCGGGAGATCAGGATTCCAACCCGGTTGTTGCGACGGCTCGCGGACTACGTGGCGATCGAACGGGCCAACGCGCTCGTCGATTCCCGTGGTGCCGATCCTGAGCCCATCGTGGTCGGAGATGGCGCGAGCCGGGTCAGCGTCACCACAGTTGACGATGATGGTAACGTCAGGCGCGTCCGTCTCGATGTACTGAACCCGCGCGACCGAAGGCGGCTCGTTACGGAGCGTGGCGAGCCGATGGCGTTATGGCTGAACGAGGCAGGCCGGCCGATGACGCCGGCGGCCTGGTCGGTCGTGTTTCGGCGCGCCAGTGCGCGGTGCTGTGCCCTGGGGCTCGACCTGCGCGTCGGCCCGCACGCCCTGCGCCACACCTTCGCGGTCCATATGCTGTCCATGTTGATCCGCGAACAGATCGGATCGGTACTGTCCGATGGCCCGCCTGACGAACCCGGCTCGGCAGCCTATCGTCGGATGATTGGCGATCCCCTTCAGAAGCTCCAGCGTCTGCTGGGACATGCCAGCATCGCCAGCACCTACATCTATCTGGACGGTCTCGAGGAGAGCCGGATGCTGGTGGAGGCTGCGGTCGAGCGCTGGGGCGCGGCACTCGACGGCGAGCCAGGGGACCTTTCATGAGCGGGCGGCGGGCAAGCTTTCCGCCCCCGGAGACGGCGCCGCCACGGCCGCTCGGCGCCGTTCGTTTCGAGGTGCCGGTGGAGAACGGCGAGCGTATCTCCGTTGTCCTCGATGATCGGTCGAGGCCGCGGCTCGTCCGAGCCTTCGCGGCGTCGCTGCACGATAGCCTCACCGCACCAGGCGTCGTATGCACTCCCACCAAGATACGGACGCATGTCGACCAGCTCCGGCGGTTCTTTCACTTTCTCGATGCGGCGGGCGAGACGATCGACACCATTTCCGCGATCGAACCAGGGCTGTTCGATCGCTACGAGACATGGCTGAAGCGGCACACCGTCGCCGGCGCCATCTTCCGCCGCCACCTTCTGTCTCGACCGATTCTGCTCCTGCGACGGATGGAGGAGCTGGAACCAGGCGTTCTGCCGTCGACGCTCCTGCCCAGGCTCACCTACCTCAGCCTGGAGCCCTATAAGAACAGCCGGCCGCGCGACGCCTACAGCGGCGCGGTCGCCGCACGCATCCGGCGTGCCGCTCGCAGGCAAGTCGTCGAGGCGGGGCGCCGCATCGCGCTGGAGGGCCATTTGCCGCCCCCGCCGGCCGACCTTCACCCCGTCGTCAAAGAGCATTTTCAGCGGCTCATCGAAGGCATCGCCCAAGACGGTTGGGCCATGTCGAAGGAACCGCTGTTCGACAGCATGCGTCAGCGCGCCATCTATCATGGAGCGCCAAGGCGCAAGGATCTGAGCTGCGCGGCGGTGCATGCGCGCTTCTATCTGACAGCGGTGGATGTCGTGGCGTTCATCACCCTTCTTTCGCTCGGGACCGGGCTCGAGATCGAATGCCTGCGCGAGCTGAAGGCCAATTGCCTGAAGAACCCAGCCAGGGGTTTCGTCGATATCGCCTATTTCAAGCGACGTGCGCATGGCGCCGAGTAGAAGACCATCCGCGTCCGCGATGGCGGTGCGACGACACCCGGCGGCCTCGTGCGTCTCGCGATCAAGCTCACCGCCCGCGCTCGGAGCCGCCTCGGTTCCGACCGGCTGTGGGTCTGGGGTTGCCTCAGCGGCCTCATCGACGGCATGACGCATGGCACCGTCGCCGCCCGGTATTTCGTGCGGGAGCATGATCTTGTCGACGACCTGGGCCGCGTACTGCGCCTTGAGCTGTCGCGCCTGCGCAAGACTTACAAGGCCGAGTGGTACGTCAAGACCGGCGGCCAGCTTGAGACGTTCGCGCAAGGCCACTCCGTCGCGGTCGCCGCCGAACATTATGCCGATATCCCCGCGCTGAAGAACGTGCATGAGGCGACGGTCGTGGCGGCGCTGGATGATGCGCTCGCAACCGCGCGCCTCGATGAGCCCCTGATCGTCACGCCTTCACAGGAGGCGGCGATCCGCAATGATCCCGGCACCACCAACCTGCACGCGGCAGTCGCGACCGATGCTGTGATACCGTTTCTGGACGGAGCGCAGGACGTGTGGCTTGCCGGCTGCGCAAGCTTCTACGAGAGCCCGTTCGGCAAGGTCGGCGAGGCGTGCCCTTCACCGTTCTGGACTTGCCTCGACTGCCCCAACGCGGTCATCACGGCTCGCAAGCTGCCAGCGCTGATCGCCTTCATGTCCTTCACGGTCGAGCAGCGCGAGGCGCTCGCCAGCGACGACTGGGAGGCCAAGTTCGGGCGCGCTTATCGACGTATCCACGACCAGATCCTGCCGGCTTTTCCCAAGAGCGTCGTCAATGCCGCGCGCGCCGATGCGACGGCTGACCTGCTCTATCTGCCGCCGGAAGCGACGGCATCATGAGCATCATCCAGCCGGCGACACCCATCGACACATGGGCGATATCGCAAAGGCGGCGCGCGGATGAGGTCGTTCTGGCGACGCATGCGCTCAAGCCGGGCACCGAGGAGCAGCACCTCTCCCAGTTCGTCGATGACCGGTGGGACCTCTCGCCGGCGATCTTCCGCGAGAACGCGCCCAGGTCGATTATGGCGATCGATTTCACGACGCTCGACGACCCTTGGCAACGGCTGACCGCCAAGGAGTTCATCTGGGCGCGGCTGAATGAACCGTCACCCTATCCGAGACAGATCCGCATGGCGGCGACCATGGCGCGCGCGACGCTGTCTACGTTGTCGAGATTCATGGCGTTCGTCGCCGGGCACGCAGGCATGTTCGTCATGCGGCTGGTCGATCAGGCGTTGCTCGACGCCTATCTTGCCGAGTTGAAGCGCGAGCCGGGACGCACCGCCGAGCGCGTCGCCCATCTGATCGACATTCCGGTCATGCTCGATCGGTACGGCCAGTTTCTGACGCTGGGGAGTTTTTCCTTCCGGCCGTGGCGCGGTCGCCCCGCAGTGCGGATCGCCGGGCTCGCGCCTCAGTCGATGCACGCCGAGAACCGTACCCGACGCATCCCCGAGCCGGTGATGGGAGCGATGCTGCGATGGTCGCTGAAGTATATCGACCTTTTCGCCGAGGACATCTTCGCTGCGCGGGCCGAACTCGATCGGCTCCAACAGACACGCGACGCGCGCGACGATGCTCAGAACAGCATGCCCCTGTCCGATCGCCTCGACATCTACATCGGTCGGCGCTGCGTCGAGGGACGCGGCATTCCCATGCGCATCACCGGCAGTCAGGGCCGTCATTCGCCGGACGATCCCGGCATCAACTTCCATATCATCGGCCTCCAGATCGGCTGTAATGGACACCTCCTGGCATATCGTGCACCGCTGAGAAGGCGCCTCGAGCACGCACTCGCGCGGCTCGACGGCGAGGTCGGCGGCATGGACGCTTCAGTCTCCATCGACCCGGACACCAGCGTGCCCTGGCGGGAGGGGTTTGACGAACGCAGCATCGTCCAGGAGGAGCGGATGCTGCAGGCGGCCGCCTACATCGTCTGCGCCTACCTGACCGGCATGCGCGACAGCGAGTTGCAGGCGATGCGGGTCGGATGTCTTTCCGTCAGCCCCAGTGCCGATGGCCTCATCGAGCGGCATCGCATCAGAAGCACCGCCTACAAGTCGAGAGACACTGTCGGAGAGGAGGCCGAATGGGTGACGATCCCGCGTGTCTCCCAGGCGATCGAGGTGGCGGCACGGCTGAGTGTCCGGCAGCGCGAAGCCCGAGGCACCGACACCATCTGGCAGACGCTCGCGACGACAACGGGGCACGAGCGCGAGCTTCGAGGCGGTGTCATCGATCTTCTCAACGACCTGCGCGAGCAACTCGACCTGCGATCGCCGAGCGGGCCCGCCATTCCGCATGTCGATGGAATGCCATGGTGGTTCACGCCGCGGCAGTTCCGGCGAACACTCGCATGGCACATCGCCAACCGGCCGTTCGGCGCCGTCGCCGGCAAGATCCAGTACAAGCACGCCTCCATCGCCATGTTTGAGGGCTATTCCGGCGCCAGCCCGTCGGGGTTCCGACTCGAAGTCGAACAGGAACGCGCCCTCGGCCAGCTCGACGATGTGGTTGTCTATTACGAAGATGCGGTCAGGCACGGACTGCCCCAGGCCGGTCCGGCCGCCATACGACTGCGCCGCGAGTTTGAGCATATTCGTGACGAACTCGGCGAACTGCCTGGCCGGATCGTCGACTCCCAGCGGCTGCGCTCGATGCTCAAGCATCTCGGCCGCACGCTCCACGTCGGGCTTCTGGCGGACTGCTTCTTCGACCCTGATACCGCGCTCTGCCTCGATCGCGAGGAAGCGTCGATCGAGCGTAGCGCCCCGGCTTTGTCCCATTGCCGGCCCGATCGTTGCCCGAACGCCTGTATCACGCGGCGCCACTTGGCGCCCTGGCAGGCGTCGATCGCCGAAGGAGACCGGATTCTCGCCGATCGCGAGCTTTCACCATTTCAGCGCGAAGCGCTCCTGCAGGATAACGAGCGCAAGCGACGCCTCATTGCACCGCTTCTCGAAGGGACGACGGATTGACCAGACCGATAAGCGCCACCGCTATCGCCGCCATCGAAGCGGCAATGGCCCAGCTCCTGGCCGACCCCATAGCCAGCAAAGATTTGACCGTCGCCCGCCTCGCGGCCGGAGCCGGGCTTTCCCGCGCAACGCTCTACAGGGCGCCCGAGCTGCTCGCGCGGTTTCGACAGGCTGCATCCGTCCGCCCGGAGGCAGCGAGCGCCACCACGTCGGTTGACCGCGCTCATCAGCTCGAAGCAGAGATCGCCTCGCTGCGAGGCCGCGAGACGGACGAGCTGCGAACGTTGCGGACCGCGAACCGGCATATGGCGCAACGTATTCAGGCACTCAGCCTGCTCGTCGGAGAACAAGAACGGAAGATCGCCCAGCTTCAGGCCGTGCCGTCGCTGCCCGGCTCGGCTCGCGTCGTGCTGTTCGCCGCGCCGGGCGATCCGGCCGCGCGCTGACGGCCTTGTCCCCGCGCCGCCTGCGCCTTTCGGCTGCGATAGCCGCGATCCGAGCGGATGAAGGCCTCGATCATATGCGGGATCAGCGCCGCTGCATCGACAGGCTCATACAGCCGGCTGTGCTCGGCGGCGTAGCGGTCCAACTCTTCTTTCAACGGCTCGGGCATCGCGATCGTCATGCGGACGACGCCAACCTTGGGGAGCCGCCCAAGTTTCAGATCCGCCATGGCTCGCCTCCCTCGATAAATGCGACAGCGACATGTTGACTGTTCAGATAATCGGCATAGGCCATGAGATCGCGATGGATGTCAGCTGGCAATTCGACTGTGATCTTCACAGGCTTGTCGTCGGCGAGCGGCCCTAGTTTGAGTTTCGTCACGGTGTTCCTCCCTGCCCGTACGGCGTCAGCACGAGATCGCGCGTAACGATCACACGCACCGGGAAGCCCGGTCGGATGGTCAAGGTCGGCTGGATGTTGAGCTGGCGCTGGACGATCTGCTGGCCAGTTTGGCTGATGCTGTTGGAGGCTCCGCTGCGGATCGCCTGGACCAAGTTGTTCTCGTCCTGGCTGGTGCCCGCTTCGGAACCGACGCTGAGCAATGCCGAAAGCACGGCCGCTTTGAACAGCATGCCCCAATGGTTGTCGACGTCGTCCTCAAGCCCAGCATAGCCCTCCGTGTCGGCACCGGGCTGGCGCTCCAGCACGATCGACGTGCCGTCCGGCATGATGATGCGGGTCCAGACCAGCAGGATTCGGCTCTGGCCGAAGGCGACGGAGCTGTCGTATTGGCCGATCAGCTTCGCGCCCTGCGGGATCAGAAGATATTTGCCGGTCGGACTGTCGTAGACCGCCTCCGTCACCTGGGCGGTGATCTGCCCGGGCAGATCCGATCGGATGCCGGTGATGAGAGCGGCGGGAATGACAGTGCCGGCTTGCACGACATAGGGCGAAGCCTTGGCTTCAAGCCGATCGGGGCTGACGGTGCGCTTGTCGGTCGAGGCCGTGAGGAAGGCGGTTTTGCGATCCTGCATGTTCTGGGCGGAACCGGCATCGACCGGCGGTGTCGTGGCAGGGGTCGCGGTCGCTCCCGCCGACGCGCCTGGGATGAGCTGGGTGACGCTCTGTGGCTGCTGATCGATCTGGGCGAAGAGTTTACTGAGCCGCGCCGCCTCGATCTCCTGGGCCCGCCGTTGGGCTTCCGGGTCGGGCGTGGTCGCTGGAACCGCCGTGCTCGGCGCTGCGCCGGCATTGAGCATCGGCCGACCGAGGTCGCCCGGCAGCGGCGGCCCGAGCGCCGGGGCCTGGCGCGGCAGGCCAGTATAGTCCTTCGGCAGGCTCGCCAGGCCCTCGGCGGATGGACGGTTCTGGGTGCTAAGAAGCTCCTGGCCGGCGCCCGTCTTATTGCGAGTCTGAAGCGCATAGCCGAGCGCGCCGGCGACGGCGAGCGCCGAGACCGCGCCAAGGGTGATCAAGACCTTGCGCGACAGGCGCGTCACACGCGGCCGTTCGCCCCTAAGCCGCAGGTCCGGCGGCACGGACGGTTCAGGCGCGGCGCTCCTTTCCTCGTTCGACGCGTCTGTCATGACCGCGGCCTTCCGTCGGTGCGGACGATGCGGACGCGGCGTTCACTGTCCTTGTCGCCGAGCCGCAATTCGGCGGCGGCGAACAGGCGGTCGACGATGTAGTAGTTGCGGCTGACCCGGTAGTTCACCAATTCGGACCCTCCGGCCGGACCGATGACGAAGAGCGGCGGCATCTCGCCCTGGCTGATGCCGCTCGGGAATTCGATATAGACCTTCTGCCCATCGTCGAAGGCGCGCAGCGGCCGCCAGGCCGGATTGTCGCCTTGGATGGCGTAGCGGAAATTGATGGCGTCAAGATCGACACCCGCGGCGATCGGCGCCGCGGCCGCGGCCGTCGCGTTCTGTTGGCGCAATGCGATGAGCTGGTCTTCCGGATATTGCCAGGAGACCGAGGCCATGTAGATCTTCTCGGTCGAGCGCAGCTCAAGGAGATAGGTCCGCCGGTCGGTGTTGATGATCAGGTTCGTTACCAGATCGGCTCGGGTCGGTTTGACCAGGATGTGAATCTTCTTCGTCGCGCCGACGCCGCTCTCGGTATCGCCGATGATCCAACGCACGGTGTCGCCGGCGGCGACAGGACCGGAGCCGACGAGCTGCTCGCCGTCCTGAAGCGCGACGTCGGTGATCTCACCCGGCGCGGTATAGACTTGATAGAGAGCGCCGCCTGAGAAGGGATAGACCTGCACGGCGTTGATGAAGCCGGCCCTCATGGGTTGAATGCGCGCAGCGGCGTTGGCCTGGTTGACGCGCGCGGCGGGGTCGGCCGCCTCGGGCGGCGCTTTGCCGCCCGGCAGCGGCTTCAACTGGCCGGGCAACGGCAAGGGCTGCGGCAGTTCGACGATCTTCACCGGTGGCGGCGGATCGACGGTGAGCTTTGCGGGCGTGGCCTCGTCGTAATTGATGTCCGGCGGGATGAATTTCGACGCGCAGCCACCGAGCGCGGTGACGGACATCAGCATAGCCGCCAATCCGGCTTTGCGGAAAAGCGTGCTTCCGCCTGTCCGGGTCTGCTGATTTACGAGATTGCGCGAAGCCGGATCGCCGGCTTCCAAGGAAATCGGCAGGGTCATTGTCCCAGCTCCTTTGACCAGTTGATGGCGTTGACGAAGATGCCGAGTGGATTCTTGCGCAGCCGGTCGGCGTCGGCGGGCGGCTGGATCGCGACGGAGAGAATGGCGGTCCAACGGGTGGTGTCGGCGAGCGCGCCATCCTGGTAGCGGTGCTCGACCCAGGCGACGCGGAAACTGTCGGGCGACGCGCGGATGACGCTGGAGACGTCGATGGCGATCTGCTGCTTGCCGAGCTTGGCGAAAGGGTCGTCGGCGCGGGCGTACTCGTTCAGCGCAGTGGCGCCGGCCGTCGTCGTGAAGTCATAGGCTTGGAGCCAGTTCTGCCTGACCACGATGGGATCGGCGGGCACGCCGCGAACATCCTGAATAAACTGCGCCAGATACCAGGCAATCTGGGGGTCGGACGGCGTATAGTCCGCCGTTGCCGGCGCGACCGCCTGCGCTTGCCCGAGCTTGTCGACCTGTACCACCCAGGGAACCACAGTGCCGTGTGTCGACTGCCAGACGAGGCCGCCGGCCAAGCCGCAGGACAGGATCAGCGAGCCGAAGGCCATCAGCCGCCAGTTTTTGGCCTGGACACGGGCGGAGCCGATGCGCTCGT
>Ga0179596_10000109_pt1 | contig 70895 bp, 51 predicted proteins | sample CZODoug1_1_08_16_FD_155494 | JGI IMG/M metagenome (GOLD analysis project Ga0179596, IMG submission 155494) | Vadose zone soil fungal communities from Angelo Coast Range Reserve, California, USA - CZODoug1_1_08_16fungal (Illumina Assembly) | ecosystem: Environmental > Terrestrial > Soil > Vadose... | reverse complement strand
ATTATCAAGGCGTTATATTACGGCAAAATTAAAACAAATTCAAATCGTTGCAGGGTAAAAATTCGATCAAACCCAATACAGACAAGACTTTCAAAGAACTTTATTATTCAACATCGAAACACTAATGAAATATTATACAACATAACCGATAAGAAAATTATCGGTTATGTTGACTTCAAAGTTACTCTATTTTGTTTTACCCTGGGCTGAGCTGGAAACAGACTCCCACGCTTCCCAGGTCGCCAGTCGCTCAGCATAAGCGGCACGCACCCAAGGCAAATTATGGCTGCCTAAAAAGAACCGTAGCGGCGGATTCTCCGCATCCACTATTTGGAAGAGGGCTTCCGGCGTCGCATTCGGATCGCCCCTTTCCATGTCCCTTAAATGACCGAAAAACTGCGTCTTGAAATCTGCGTAGATGTCAAGGCCTGCTGCAAACTTCAAAGAATCCTGGCTCCCAAACTCGGTGGCATAGGCGCCGGGCTCTATGATCGTTACGTTGATACCAAAAGGTTTGACCTCCGCGGCCAGGCTTTCGTGAATCGCCTCGAATGCCCATTTTGAAGAACAATAATAGCCGATCACTGGCATCGTCACATGGCCAAGGCCGCTCGATGTACCCAGGATATGCCCCCCGCCCTGCTTTCTAAGCAACGGCAAGGCCGCCTGAATAACAGACAGCGGGCCGAAAATATTCGTGTCGTAGAGCGCCCGGACATCGTCCGCACTGGCTTCCTCAATCGTGCCTACAAGTGAATAGCCGGCATTGTTGAGAACGATATCGAGCCTTCCGAAGTGCGCGTGCGCTTTATCCACAACCGTCTTCACCTGATCGGGCTTCGTCACGTCGAGCTCTAAAGTCAGAACATTGGCGCCGTACTTTTCTTTGAAATCGGCAATGCTTGTTAACGTGCGTGCTGTAGCTGCGACCTTATCGCCACGCTTAAGCGCGGCATCGGCCCAAACACGTCCAAAACCACGGGAAGCGCCCGTAATAAACCAAACTTTATTAACACTTGAAGTTTCATTTTGCTGTGCCATTTTTATATTTTTAATTAATTATACAGCAAAGGTCAACCGATGCCATTTGGTACTTGTAGCCTAATTGAGGGTTTTTGTAGCCAAAATGAGAAAGTCCCCAGAACAGGTGAGCGCTATGCTCCAGCAGCAGATCAATGCCTACCGTAAGCTGTCCAGCTCTCTGGCACATGTATCCATAGATTCGAACTAGCAAAAAGGGTGACTCCTTTAAAACCTTCTGTGAGGGGGTACCATGATCCGGAAATGGACAAACAACTAAATTCATCCAGGGGTTACCATGCGTCGGAATGACAATAAAATGTTCAAATACAATTTCAGTCTTGCTCAGGGCCTCATGATCAGCACTGTTTGAAAAGAATAATTCGTACCATCGCTCCAAATCAATTTATAAACACCTTTCGGAATTCCTGTAAGATCTACTTTAACTTCCGGAACGTTTTTATTAACCTGAATAGTTTTGACAGCCCTTCCCTGCAGGTCTATTAATTGCAGACTGGAAGCCACCAACGTATTGGGAATTTGTGTCTTCAGATATCCATCTGAAGGATTAGGATATATCGATAAAGTGTGCGCTTTACCTGCTTGGACAGCGATTATATTACTATACGTATAATTACCTGCAGTATCTTGTATTTTCAACTGATAATAATTGAGTCCGGTCCTTGCCATCGAATCCATGAAAATATAGGTGTTGATACCGCTATCCTTACTGCCGGCACCTAAATTACCGATGGGGCTAAACACTATACTATCAGGACTATGTTCTATAATATATTTTGATATACTCCCCTCATGATCAGTTAGCCACACTAGCTTAATTTGGTTGGCTGAAAAACTCCCCACAAATTGCAACAATTCAAATTTCGGAGAAGCGATCAGATCAATGAAGTTAAATCCCGCCAAAGAATCCACTCCCATCGGCCACGCTATTGTAACAAAGCCGCTAGCGCCCGCCCCGACAGTAGCAGTCACTGTACTGTCCGTTATGACAGTATAAGAAGGTGATAAAACTCCCCCAAATCGAACAGATGTTACACCCGAAAAATGACTTCCTTTTATAGTTATTACATCCCCCATTCCTGCACTAGATGGAGTAAAGGAGGTGATCAAAGGTGTAGGTAAAGATAATATATACTTAAAATTATAACCGGTGTCTGCGCCATAAGGCGAAGTTACGATTACATCCCCTGAGGCGCCCGTTCCTATAACCGCTCTGATAGTATCTAGCGAAACCACTGAAAACGATGCTGCAGATATCCCACCAAAACTCACGTCGGTAACCCATGTAAAATTGCTACCGGCGATGGTGACAACTGTCCCTGCCGTTGCCTCGGAAGGATCATAGGAAACAATTTTTGGTACAGGCAAGCTTTGTACATAGGTGAAACCATGAAGAGTATCCGCGCCATAGCTCGTTATAATGATAATGTCTCCCGAAGCTCCATTTCCCACAATGGCAGTAATAATGCTATCCGAAACGACCGAGAAAGCTGCAGCGGCTACCCCGCCAAAACTAACAGATGTCGTACCGATAAAATGCGATCCTTTAAGGTTAATGCTTGAACCAGCGGTCCCAATAGAAGGGTTGAACGCCTGTAATGACGGAGGATGCAAAAAAGTAAAACCATCAAGGATGACAATTCCATTGGGTGTATTGACAGATACGCTTCCTGATGATCCAGTATCTACAATCGCAGTAATTAATCCATCTGTGTTTACAACAAAGGAAGCAGCTTTTACTCCGCCGAAATAGACGGCCTGCGCGCCCGTCAATCCATTCCCGGTAATCGAAACCGTCGTTCCAGACTTACCTGATTTAGGAACAAAATCAGTGATCGAAGGAATACCCGAATCGTCAACAGTATCACTGGAAAGGGTAAGCCGGGTGGCAATTGAATTGGTAATCTTTACGAAATATTTCCCTGTTGTCTGAAGCGTCAGTGAGGTATCTCCAACTTTGGTGGCATACAAAGCATTATCTCTATACCACCGTAATGTATCATTACCTAAAGTACCTCCCGGAGAAACATAAAGTTTGCCATCTTTCTGAACAATCGAAATATTGGCCTGCGGCGCATATTGACCACTAGCATAACGTCGGGCGAAATTCTCCATACCAGCAAAAGTAAATTGATTATCGGAGATCGAGAATGTTCCCGCCGCCAGGCTATCATGATCATATAAAGAGGAAGGAAGAGTTCCGCTTAACCGATTGCCGGATAAATTCAAATACCTAAGAAACCCTTCAACTCCCAGGGAATAAGGAATACTATCGGTTAATCGATTGGAAGACAAATTCAGTGCATTCAATCCAACTATTTTATTAAGGGTGGCCGGGATAGAACCCGACAATTGATTGACGGATAAATTTAAACTGTTTAATATCCTCAAATTGCCCAATGAAGAAGGAATGCTTCCCACCAAATAATTGGAATCAAGGCTTAGGCTATCTAATCTTGAAAAATTCCCCATCGATGAAGGAATAGTCCCGCTCAAATTGTTTTTTGTCAAAATAATTTCAGTCACATAATGAAGCCCAGAGGCGTTTATTTCGATTTCGATGCCAAACCACGTATCGATAGGCTTAGAAGTCTTCCAGTTGGTGTTATTCGTCCAATTGCCACCTTGAGTACTATCATAAAGCTGGACTAGTGCCAACGAGTCCTTTGAGTTAGCTTGCCCATAACTCGCTATATGTGAAAGAGAAAATAAAGCAGTCAAAAAAACAAATGTCGATTTCATTAATACAGGAGTTAGTTTTGAAAATCCAATAGCAGAAGCTCTCAAAAGAATGCATTTCGAAAAGAATGATATTCTGATAACTCAAAATGATCCAAGCTTATCGCTAAAATATGACGATGAAAATAAAAGTATTAAAGGGAAATAACTATTAAAATCTGAAGGTTTACACAGTTAGGCATGTAAGTTACCTATTTCTAAAATACATTCACTGAAAGAATCGCATAGACGACAAATACTATATATAAAATACTGTTTTATATATTATTGACGAACAAGTAATTGATTTTATCAACGGTAGCCTTCATAAACAGACCTAATTATTTTCCCTGTTCAACCAGATCTTTATGAATAGTCTGCAACTCCGACCTGAAAGTCGGAAGGTCATTTTTAATCACATCCCAAACTACAGGGAGATCGGTAAATGGAAAATTGAAGCCCGGCTTTATTATTTTATTGAAGTAATGACGCAGCGTCACTCCAGGGCATCGCAGTGATACCACTGCTTTTTTTTACAGTTTATTTCCTGCATGAAGAAGTCCTGGACGAGGTCCTCGGCTTCTTTATCGTCCTCCAGCCTGTAGTAGCTTCCATGTACAGAAGCTTGAAATAACGATCAAATACTGTGTTAAATGCCTTTGAGTCAGCGGCCTGCAAACGCTGAAGCAGCATTTTTCTTCTTCCGGCTCATGCCGTAAGAATTTTGATGCAAAAAAATAATAAAATATTCCATTCGGATCACCCCCGGGAAATTAAATCCTGTCTTAAGACAGATTTAATAATTACTCAATCGACCTATAAATTATGACGTAGCATGACACTACCCGTTCCATTTGTATCATTATATAAAATGTATCATTAACATTTATTAACCTTCAAAAATTGATCTATGAGAAAAGCAGATTTCCTAACAGGGCTCACCGCATCGCTGTTATCGGCAGCTTTTATTTTTACGGGCTGCAGCAAGCAGCCTATCAAGCAGCAGTCTATCAGTGAAAAACAATCCACCTCTGCGAGCAGTCCTATTGCCCGGCAGATCACGGCAACCGGTGGCAGTTTTTCCGTTCTCACTTACAACATTGCCGGGCTGCCGCAGATATTGTCCAGCGCTACCACCCCACGGGATTCAAGCTCCGCGCAGATAGGGCGGATCATCAATGCCTACGACATCGTTCATGTACAAGAAGATTTCAACTACCACGCCTACCTCTATGATGATGGCAACGTACATCCCTACCGAACGGCCACAAGCGGCGGCGCCGGCATTGGCGATGGGCTCAACTCGCTGTCTTATTTTCCCATGACCGACTTTACACGCGTTACCTGGAACAAGCGGATCAACGAAAATGCACTCACCCCCAAAGGATTTTCCTATTGTCGGGTGCGCATCGCAGAAGGCGTTTACATCGATTTTTATAACCTGCACACCAATGCCGAATCGGATGCGGCTTCCATTGCCGCCCGGGCTGACAACCTGTTGCAGCTATCCAATTTCATCGTTGCCAATTCCGATGGCGATGCCGTTGTCGTGATGGGCGATACCAACGGCCGCTATACCAGGGACAGCGCCCTGCGATTGCTTCTAACGGTGAACAGTATGATCGACCCCTGGATAACCCTCGTAAGACATGGTTCCATTCCAGCACTGGGCGATTCAGCCATTGTGTGCACTTTTCCCGACGAGACGGATAGTTGTGAAATTGTGGACAAGATTTATTACCGCAGCAGCAAGTATGTACAACTCACGCCTTCCGGCTATCAGGTTCTGCACAACTTCGTGAACGCGCAGGGCCAGCAGCTCTCCGACCACCTGCCTCTTACGGCTAACTTTACTTATTCGCTGCAATCCGCTTTCGGCATGAGCGACCTGTTTGGTGGCCCGCATGGCACGCCCTTTAACGATCCCACCAGCCTTGCTGCCGGCAGTGCGCCTGCTGTGGTGACCATCCGGGGCGCCAACCGCGTTGATAACGTAGGTGTTACACTGAAAGACGGCACCACCCTTACGCATGGCGGAACCGGCGGTACCGCCCAATCGCTGACCCTGCAAAGCGGAGAGTATATTTCTTCAGTTACGTTAAACTCCGGCGTATACAACGGCGATACCCGCATATTCTATATTAAGCTCAGCACCAACCTCGGACATACCTTGTCAACCGGAACCACCACCTCAACCGCTGTTACCTATACGGCGCCTGCCGGTTATAAGATTACCGGTTTTTACGGCAATTCAGGCGATGAAGTGGATAAATTAGGGGTGATCTACAACAAACAATAAACGGCTTTTGTAGAATTGGTTCGAACGCATTCCAATGTGACGCACTTGATTACTTTTCGTAAAGCCTGCAAGTCAATGATTTGCAGGCTTTATTATTTCCCCTGTTCAACCAGATCTTTATGAATAGTTTGCAGCTCCGACCTGAAAGTCGGGAGGTCATTTTTTATCACATTCCAAACAACAGGGAGATCGGTGCCGAAGTATTCATGTATCAATCTATTTCGCATTCCTTTTATTAGCGCCCATGGAATATTCTGATTATCATTTTTTACGTCATCAGGAAGTTGAGCGACTGCCTCGCCAATAATTTGAATGTTATAAAGGCAAGCCTCTATAATCATAAAGTTGGATGTAAAATCATCAAAAGAAAGACTGGCTGTATACGTTGTTACGTGATCAATGCAATATAAGATGTCATTTATGACAATGGAGGGAATACGTTTAGACATATAAAATGTCTTTTTCTACAAAAGGAAGATAAGCTGCCTTTATACTACGTTTGGGCACCACATCTACTTTAATGCCGAATAAATCCTCGATTTCATTTGCCATAGCGACGAAATTCAGACCCATCGGACCATTAAGTTCAACGGCAATATCGATATCACTATTATCTGTAGCTTCACCCCGGGCATAGGAGCCAAAAACACCCATCCGAGAGATGGGATACTTCTGTTGAAGTGCAGGCTTGTGGCGCCTTAACTTTTCCATTATGGAATCTAACGTATACATTTCCTGCAAATTACAACTAATTTTCTACATGAAATAGGTCAGTGATCGAATGCCGTCATAGCTAAAATAGACATTACAGTTTGCCGCATGCAAACTACATAAATAATTGATTATCAATTATTTTATAACTCATGTCGCATTTCAAGCCCAATTGCGAATTTCGACGCTTATCTCTCACATGAAGTCTGAGTGGGGCTCATATCCGTTGACCATATCCCTGATCAGTTCCAACCGGGCATTTCCGTGAGAAACGAAAGCATATTCTTCTTTCTCTTTTGACCTTTTACCACTTTACATGTTGTTCGATAAAACGGATAAGGTCATCGGCCATCTCAGCCTGCTCCGCCACACGCGGGTGGCCTGCCGTGTTCTTATAAGGGAAGAAATGGGTCAGTATCCGCGCATCCTTTAGCCCATTCACCGCCTGCTGCACGTATCCTGTCCATGGCGCCCCCTCACGGGTTGCATCCATACTACCCAGCACACAGATGATGGTTGCTGTTGGATACCTGCTGCGGATGGCTGCCACGAAGTTCCGGTATGCGTTTATGATCATACTGCTGTCCGGAGCCTTGCTACCAAAACGGGCTTTGAACTGTTCGTGTTCCGGCATATTGATCAGCCAGGAGTCATTCTGAAAAAGATTGATCACCACCACATCGGGCCGGTAGCGGATAAAATCCCAGTGTGAGCTGGAATCATTCGGATCGGTACGGTCATACATTTCCGGCATGATTAGCGGAAACCAGCTGACCATCACGCCAATACCGCTTTTGCCAATACAGGAATATGCTGCGTTGAAATGCCTGGCCGTAATAGCTGCATAGGTCAGATAATTGTTTTCAAAATACCCATGCCAGGAGTCCTTGCCGCTCTCGTCTTCTATGGCATAGCCACAGGTAATGGAATTGCCGTAAAACTCGATCTTTCTTTTTCCGGGTTCCGCAGGCTTGAGTACCCGCGTTCCCGGGACCGTCGTAAACCCGTAACAATAGGTATTCCCTTTGTCCCATTCAGTTCTTTTAAAAAGCTGGACTGTATGTTTCCCGCGGGGAAGGCCGGATGCCAGTATATATGTTCTCCGGGTAGTATCTGTATGGATCCTGGCGGTAACCACGCCATCCATGATTACATTGTAGTAATTGGCCGTGTCGGCGTCCCGCAGCGTTGTACTGATTCCAGTCCCGTTAAACCTTATGGTTACACTGGTCCCAGGCCAGGACAGTACCAATGCGCTGTCACCACGGAACCAGGTGCGGCCTTCTACTGCCAGGAGCGGACTATGGGGATGAATGGTCTGCTGTCCATAGACAATAGGACTGATGACATAGCAGCAAATGGCTACAAGGATCCCTCTTTTCATAACATTTTATTAAAACTAACCGCTTCCCCTCAAATCACCAACAAATTTTCTCCCGCTTTAAGCCGATACTCTTTCGTCTTCCATACCAGTATACCGGCCGTTTTTTCGGGCAAAACGATCTTTATTTTCCATTTGCCCTTGTCAAAAGCATAGGCAACGGCAACTTTTCCGTTTGGATGCGGTATCTCACCGCTTACATTGGCTAAGTCGCCCAAATGTGGTTCTATTTTTATTTTACGGAAACCAGGCGCATAGCTGTCGATACCCAATACCGTTCTAAAAAATTCGATATTGGGACTGGCTCCCCAGGCGTGACAATCGGAACGGCTGTTTGGCAGATCGGATATTTCAGCCCAGGTGGTTAATCCCATTTTGATATTATCCCGCCAGACCCCGAGCCATTTGAGATAATCGTCTCCAAAGCCGCCTTTGACCAGCGCCTGGTGCAGATAATACTTAAAGTAGATGGTACACTGGGTTAGGGTATTATCTGTTAAAAGAGTGGCACACACCCCGGGTATATCCGGCTTATTTACTACACCGGCCAATATCGCCAGCGCATTGGTATGCTGCGAATAGACGTCTTTATCCCTGGTGTCCGCATACAATTTCCTGGTTGCATTCCAATACTTAGCCCTGATGGTTTGCTTTAGTTGTCCCGCTCTTTCCCGGTACAGGGCAGCATATCCGGGCATACCCATGTTCGATTCCAGTTCGGCAGCCCATTGATAGGCCATCAACAATTGCAGATCCAAAATGGCCGAGTTGCCATCGCTGCCTTTTGGCGGCTGGGCGAAATCCCACCCTTTACCGCCTACCCAGTCGATAAAAGTCCAATAAGGGGTGCCCTTTAACGAACCGTCCGAACCCTGGTATTGGCTGAAAAAATCCAATACAGCTCGCTCACCGACCAGTTTATCCCTGATAAAATTACTGTCGGATCGGTACATCCAGTAATCGTGCAGCACCCCGATATACCATAAAGAGAAAGTGGATATAATCTGCGTACTATGAGTAGGCCATCGGCTTTGAGTAGCTCCCTCCGGTATGCGTGAATGGTCCATCAGGTTAATCGCATTGCGGGCCAGCCGGTCGTCACCGCTATTATAGTAACTGACCATCGCCTGTATGCGGGTGTCGCCGATATACTGTAGTTGTTCATAATAAGGGCAATCGAAATAAGTTTCCATGGCGCATAGCCGGGCGGTCCGCCACCCTATCTCCAATATCTTTTTTATTTCGGTATTGTCGGTATTAAAAGTTGCATTAAAGGTAAAAGGATAGCCGGTAAATAGGCCATATATATCATCCATCACCAACGGCTCGCTTTGGGTATGGACCGTTACCAGGATATAGCGGTAACTCCTCCAGTAGAGGGTCGTATAAGATTGGCCCGTGCTGCCATCGGAGATCAGGCTGTCCTTTCGCCCGTTAAAGTCTTTGCCATCAACATCGTTGCGGTTGCCTTTACGGTCGCCGTATTTCTTTCTATTGTCAAAAAGCGATTCAGCATACCGCATGGATATACCGGCATACTTGCCCTTGCTAAAGTTTATGTTTATATAAGCGCTGGTCAGATAGGTTTGATCGAGCAGGAAAGAGACCGTAGTATCGGCAGGAATGGTAATCGGGGTTTTCGATGCCGGGAATGTGGAAGCAGGGGTCATCCCGATCGCTTTACGCAAAATGGGTATTCGCTGATACGTCAATTCCATCTGGGGTAGTGAAGAAGGCACCAACATCCAGCCAAATCCATCGGATAAACCCTTAACATGACCCTGGAATAAATTAGCGGCAGGAGACCAGTTGCTATCATCAAAATCAACAGCCGTCCAACCCTTAACGGATTGGCCCATATCCACCAATTCCCCCGTACTGGCAGCAAAAAACCCCGTAATAGGCTGATACCCCCTATCCCGGATGCATTTCCAGGTAGTATTGGTATTTAGGATCTCTTCATCGGGAGAATTTCCTTGTACGATGAACGCGGTTCTTACAGTGATCTGCGCCTCCGGGCGGTATTCAGCTTCATTATAAACAAGCGCCGCCACTATATTTTTGCCTGCGGTAAGATAGGGCGCGAGGTCGACCGTTTCATAATTCCAGTAATAGGTATCTCCGCGCGCCGGCCCTAAGGATACCAGCGTACCGTTTACATACAGTTTATAACGGTTATCGGCCGACACATGAATGATAAAACGGACGGGTTTAGCGGCCAGATCGATATTTTTCCGGAAATAATAGACCCCATATCCATTCCCAGGGTCATTGGGTGCGGCAATCCAGTTAGCATTCCATGGCCTGCCAACCAGAGCTGAAACCGCCGGTTGAGCGTAGCTGGTTTGAGCCAGCGAAAAAGAGCAAAGAGCTAGTAGTAAAGAAAAAAAAGTATTCATGATGAAACTATCATTAGAGTAGGCCAAAAATAACTTTTCAGGATATACTCCGCAACCTGTTCCGTCCTGCATTTGCTGATGTAAGCGCATTGTTTTAATTTTAGGTGAATATGTCAAGATCGATCCTCAAAGAGGCCCCGCCATTAACAAAATCGGATTGTTTCTCTGTGTTTGCCAGGCATAAAACAGAGTTTGACTTTCCAGTGCATTATCATGAGGAATATGAACTGAATTTCATCGAAAATGCCAGGGGCGTCAAACGGATCGTGGGCGACAGCGTGGAAGAGATCGATGACCTGGAACTGGTGCTGGTCGGTCCGAACATCCCCCATGCCTGGTTCACCCATAAATGCAAAAGCGAAAATATCTTCGAGATAACGATCCAGTTCCACAAGGACCTTTTTCATGAGATATTTCTGAAGAGGTCCCAATTAAGCACCATCAGGACCCTTTTCGAGCAATCTCTGAAAGGGATCCTCTTCTCCCGCGATACGATCCAGCAGATAGCTCCCCGGCTTAAAGAGCTTGAGGATAAAACGGGCTTTGACTCCGTGCTGGAGCTGATGTCCATCCTGAACCAACTGTCCGAGGCTGCCGGTTCGCGGGCCCTCTCGGGAGAAAAGATCTATAATGCCGACTACATCTATATGGACAGCCGCCGGATGGAGAAGCTGATCGATTTTATGAATGCTAATTTCAGCCGGCCCGTGCGGCTGGCGGAAGCAGCCGAACTGGTGAATATGGCGGAGACCGCCTTCAGCCGTTTTTTCAAGGCGAAGACCGGGATCAACTTCGTCGATTTCCTCAATGATATCCGGCTGGGACATGCCTCCCGGCTGCTGATCGATACCAACACCTCCATTGCCGATGTCGCCGTCGCCTGCGGATTCAGCAGCATTTCCAATTTCAACCGGACCTTTAAGCGGGAGAAGGCACTGACCCCAAAGGATTTCAGAGGCAAACATGGCAATGTCGGGGAGCGAAGATTCTTTTGACTATAGCGCCTTCAGCCGGATCGTATGTTTGCGCGGCTGGTTAGCTGTATAGATCTCCTCTATCAGCGCATCCATTTCCTTTTGCCAGCCTTCTCTCACCACGGCGTAACGCGCCGCCCGGTAATTATCTTTTTTAGACGCTACGGCCCAGTTCTTCGCGCTAATGCGGTTCACGGAGTCGGAGGCGGCATCATTGTCTGCGTACATCAGACCGATATCCCTGAAACACTCGAACTGCAGCCAGTAATAGGCCCTGAGCTTTGCCTCCAGTCCCATTCGCTCTTCATTCAGCCAGAGGACGGACATCGCCTGATCGTATTCCGGAGTATTTTTCAGCGTGGCCAGGTCGATGCCCTTCGCCAACTGCGTCCCGGTCCACCTGCCGATGGGGCGTCCATCCATCATAAGGGAGAAATTTCCTTCGCCAAGTCCTTTGACCGTTAGTTTTTCCCTGTTCATTTCCTCATTGAAAGGAATAACATCCAGGGCCTCCGTCTGCCGGTGAGGATTGTCCCAGAGACGGGGAACGCTGTCCTGAGGGAAGGGTAAGGAAAACGCCAGGTAGTCAAATTGCAGATCACCCGGACTAACAGATACAGCCGAGATCCGGCAATTGTCCGACCGCTCTGTCTTTCGGGCCGCTGCATCGATGACCATATCGGCCACGGGCTGTCCGGCCAGGCCCTGCTGTTTCAGAAAAAGCCAGGCCATCACGAAGTGACCCGCATTTCCCGGATGGATACGGTCCGACCCCGTCAGGGTGAAAGTGGAATCTTTCTTTTGTTCCCGGAGGGTGATCTCCGTCATGGGGCGGAGAAAGTCGACAAAACCCCAATGCTCGTCCTGCGCCGCCTTTTCCTGGAAGGCCGCGATCTCCTGCATGGCCTCACTCTTTTTCGGGAAATAATTTTTAGGGTTCTTTACGGTTTCATCATAAAGAGAGGAGCTGATCATTATTTTTTTGGCCGATGTGTATTGGAGAAGTTTTTCCCGGATCAACCCGAAATAATGCGAAGACTCTTTGACCCTTGCCTTTGCGGCCGAATCGGCATTGGCCCACAGGAACTCAAAATAACCGGAGTCGTTCATGCCAAATGTCAGGCAGATGGTAGTAGGTTTTTTGGGAAGCACGTCGTCGTCAAAACGATCGAGGATATTTTTGGCCCGGTCGCCGCCGATGCCGCCGTTGTAAACCGTGATACGCCGGCCGGGGAAGTGAAGCATATAGTACAGCCAGATATACGACTCGTAATAACCCTGCTCGGTGATGCTGTTGCCCACGAAAACGACTCGCTCTCCCGGCTGGAAAGGGGTCAGGGGCTGAATTTGAGCGACGCTTCTGTTCAGGCTGCCCAGCAACCCCAGCGCCACGATGAAAAATTGTTTTGGCAACCTTGGCGCCACGATGAAAAGTTTTTTTTCCATGATTGTCTATTTTATCCGTATTGGTTTATTTTATCCGTATTGGTTTATTTTACTTGTATATGTCCGAATCGCAAAGTCCTTATGCCCCAGCGGGGAATGGACAGTTCCACGAACTGTCGTCCGGCTGAATCTTTCCGGATGAGAAGTCCTTTTATCGACCGGCCATTCAGAGCGACTTCGGTGGCGGTGTCCGCGGCAAATCCCAGGTATATTTTTTGATCGGCGCTGCCTGCCTCCGCATTGAAGAGCCGTATGAATAATTCATCCCCTTCAAAAGTCAGGGAGGATATTTCAATCCCGGGCTGCTCCGGCTGCAACAAAGACCGCTCACCGGCCTGTCCCAGCTTCAACATCCCCCGCCCGCCGGTCGTTGCACCGTCCGCACGGTCCGTTATCCGGACCAGCAGCGGTTCATTCCATTTTGTGCCTTCGGTCCAGATGCCTGCCCGATCCCATTTTCGGGTGTGAGGGATCCACGCGTAATTCATTTCCAAAGGGCCGTCGATCTTATAGTCTCGATAGAAGATACCGTTGCCGGAGTATTGCAGGGTCAACGCCAGCGGGAAAGCCTCCCCATGCGCATAGCTGGTGGTATGATCGCAGAGCAGGGCCATTCCATAATTGCCGGCACTATCTTCCACATCCACCCAATTCAAAAGAACATTATTTTTTATACTGTCCCAGCGGTTGTAAAAAGTATTGGACAACCTGCTTTCCGTCACATCGAAGGGCGCATTCTTATAGACTTTCTGCGAGGCCAGCCGCAGCGGGAAAAGCGCCAGGAGTTTATAACGGTCATCATAATAGGCCTTCCGTACCTGCTCATTTTTGGGCACTTCGAAATATTCTCCGATGGCGGGATTGTCTTTCCAGTCAATGACCAGGTGAACATCCACACGTGGCCTGCCTTCCTGTACTGTCAGTACCTGCGTGAAAGGACTGCCGGCGATAGTCCCTTTTATTTCCAGCTTTACTTCCGCAGGACCATTCTCCAGGATATGGATCTCCGCAGGAGTCTCCGTACTCGACCGGAATCCGCCTGCGTTGTAAAAATTCCCGCGCAGCTCGTTAAAACTTTTGCCTTCTTCCACGAGTTCTTTGCCGCCGGATTTTTTCACCAGCCAGCTGGTGATCGTTCCCCCTTTTGCAGGATCGAGAAGGATATGGTAGAGGTCGGTTTCTACCTGGTATTGTCCGTTTGGAAGATGAGTGACGGTGGCGGATGTCGGGACAGCGGGTGCGGCGGAGACCCTACCGCCTGTTTTCAGGCGGTAGGTGGAATACCCCATTGAAGGGACTTCTGCCTTAAAGAGGATATCTTTCGAAGATAAGGTCTGGCTGGGGATCTCCGTTCCCCGGAAGTCTATAATGGAAGCCGCCTGTTCCCATCCGGCAGGCAGCGCCACTCGTACATATTCTGTCCTTCTGACCGAGGTGGTATTGAATACACGGATGTATAGCTGCCGGTTCACATTACCTGCACCCGTCGCCCCCCGACTACTACTACCTGCATCCGACAGCTCCCTGCTCCCGCTACCTGCCCCGGACATCTGCCGGACCGCCGCCTCTATAACACTGTCGCTGCAGGAATTGGTATACCCCGTCCAGGAGACGACCTTATCCGCCCAGGTATCTCCCGGCTTGCCGTTATAGGGTACGATCCAGCAGTCATGATGCTGCGACAGCAGCAGCGTTCGCCAGGCAGCTTCAAAGGTAGTTTCCGGCCAGGGAGTTCCCTGCCAGACGCGTGCAAAGGCAGCCATTTTTTCCGCGGTGATGATCGTATTTTCGGATGCCCGCACTTCACGGGCGATACGTTGCAGGACCTGGGAGCCCCACATCAGGCCGACCAGTACGTCTTCCTGCGAGAATCTCCAGTCCTTATCCGCTTTACGGGATGAGATATTTTCCACGTAACCCCGCCAGGTCTCATAGATCGTCGGTGCGTAGACCTTTTGGCTGTCCGTGTCCGCAGCGGCGTCCTCCACATTCTCTCCCCGGAGCCATGGACCGAAGTCCCAGCCCGCATCCTGCAGGCACATCCCCACCGGATGACGGATGCCGTATTGAAAGGCCTTGCGGACATACTCCCTGCTGTTGGCTGAAGCGATCGTCTCCCAGATAGAGCGCGGCTTCAGCGCCTCGATCCCGTAACGGGGTATTGTCAGGATGGAGCTGCCATCGGGACCCGTCCAGTTCACCAGCTCACCGCCGAAAGCGCGGGTATAACCACCCCAGCAGGTATTCGGGTTTTTTAAAGAAGCATATTTAAAGCCGTAAGATTGTAATATTTGCGGCAGGGCGCTGGTAAAACAGGGCTCTTCCGAGGAATAGGTAGTAAAAACCGCGGAAGGAAAATGCCGGCGCAGCTTCTTCATGCCGTAATAGAACTGCCGGATGATGCTCTCTCCGGAGATATTGTATAAATAGCTCTGCCCATAAGCGGGATTGATATATTCGATACGTCCCTTCGATGACTGGTCGGCAAAGAGCCGTCGAAAAGCCTCGTAAGATACCGGATCCTGCCGGGCGATCGTATCCCAGGATTCGGGTTCGATCTCCAGGTTGATCTTCCAGTCCGGGTACTGCGCCAATTTCTCTACCATGAACCTGGTCTGCCAGGCAGGAAGATGGCCGTAAATACCGCCATGATAGCCGTCGATGAAATAGGCCGGCTGGGACGGTTGGGCCGATTCAGCCGGCTGGGCAAACAGCAACCGGACGGTGAACAGTGTCAACGTAAGCAGCATCCGTCGCCATAAAGACCTTATAAAACGTTTAGTCATTTTATTTTGTTTTTATAGGTGGCTCCGGCCAGCCGTCGGTACGGAAAGGAAGTACAGGCCAGCCTTCTCCGTTCTGTAAATGAGTGACCGGATAATTGGTAAACGCATATCGTACGGCCACCGGCCTTTTGACGGCAGCGGCCCGGACATGGATCCTATCACCGTCAATGGTCGCTTCGGCAGGATAGAAGACCTGGTCCTCGCCGGCGATCGTAAAGAAGGCGGGAGCGGCGCCATCGTCAGTGCGTAAGCCGCCAGGAGTCGTGCCAGGCTCAAAATAGATCACGGCTTCCTTCCTGCCAATCTCCATGTGCTGGTACCGGGGGCCGCGGTAAATGATATCCGATAGTCCATAGACACGGTTCAACGCCGTCCGGGCCAGCCTTACCCCGATGGGCTTTTTATTATGAGGGTGAAGGTTCTTCGCCTCTCCCACATCGATGGTGGTGACCATCGCCGTATTGTTCAATGCGGCGACCTTTTCCTGGGCCTCGCGGAAGAAGGCATAGTCGGCCAGGACAGGATCTTCCTTATCCAGGAAGAAAGGGGCTACCTGTACATAATAAAAAGGCAGCTCGCCCTGGCCAAAGCTGTCCCGCCAGCTCTTTATCAGGGCTTGTGTCAGCCTGGTATAAGAATCCCTTTCCAGGCGATTGGACTCGCCCTGATACCAGCAGATGCCCCGGATGGAGAACTGCCGCAGCGGATAGATCATAGCGTTATACAGGAGGAAGGGACGGGTGACTTTTTCGAAACTGAAACCTCCGTTGATCACTTCCTTCGACTTTGGACTATTCAGATAGGGCTGCAGATAGATCCTGCTGAGCTGCGTATCGGCTGCGAGAACAGGCTGGGGTACATAGGCCTGCGCGGCGGAGGCGCCGATGCCGGAGAAGATGATGCCTACCGGTATGTTCAGCGATCGCTGTAATTCCTGACCGAAATAATAACCCACCGCACTGAATGTACGCGCGGTCTCCGGGGAACACTCCATCCATTTCCCTTTAAAGCTGTCTATCGGTGTGGCGCTGAAATTCAGGTCTACATTGAGCAGGCGGAGATTGGGATACCGGGCCGCGGCGACCTCCCGGGTGGAATCGAGCACCTCCTTCATGGAGAACTGCATATTCGACTGTCCGCTGCAAAGCCAGACCTCTCCGATCAGCACATTCGTCAGGGTGATATGCGAGGACCCGCTTTCCACTTCCAGGGTGTGCGGGCTGTAGTCGCCTGCCCGGACCGCAGGTACGGGAATGATACCGAGGAAATTACCGTCCGGACCTGCTTTCACGGTGATGGCATCCTCCGTCCAGTCGGCCCGGATCAGCACGGCCTCACCGGCTTCGGCTTTGCCCCAGACGGTGAAGGGGCGGTGCTGCTGAATGACCATATTATTTTGCAGTGGGCTGCCGAGCTGCAGGGACGGCCCCGCGAAACTTTGCATCGTGGCAAGGGCCGACAGCAGGAATACAAAAATGATTTTCATTATTGGGTTCATGATTTTAAAGATACTTCTTATTATAAGTTATAAGGTCCGACTATCAATTCGTAACCTCCGCCCTGCAGCAGTACCGGGTAGTTACCGGATAATCATTTTATTTTGTTTGGTTTGCCTGGGTTTGTTGGGATTCGACAGCGAGAAAGGCCTGTCCGCATCCGTTATCCCTCTCCCCGTCGCAGGCTGGCTGCTCATCTCAAAGCGTAATACCCCTCCCTTCATGATATCGGAATGGGTGATCCAGTTATGCGTATATACTTTTCCGTTCAGCGTGGCCGACCGGATATAGACATTCTTCCGGTTATTCCCTGCCGCCTCGATAACGAATTTCTTTCCATTCTCCAGGGTAAGGGTCACCTTTGGAAACAGCGGACTACCCAGGACATACTGGTCGGTTCCGGGACAGACGCTATAGAAACCCAGTGCGCTAAGGACATACCAGGAAGACATGCCTCCCTGATCCTCGTCGCCGGGAAATCCTTTTTCCGTAGCATTGTAAAGACGGTCCATCACTTCCCGTACATGGGCCTGCGCCTTCCATGGCTGCCGCGCATAATTGTAGAGGTAGATCATATGCTGGATGGGCTGATTCCCCTGGGCATATTGGCCCATGTTGGCAAGCTGCATTTCCTTCATCTCGTGGATAACCCCACCATAAGAGCCCACTTTCACGGTATTGGGCATGGAAAACACCGAATCGATCTTGTCACAAAATTTTTTCTCTCCCCCCATCAGATCGATCAGGCCCTGTATGTCGTGGAATACGGACCAGGTGTAATGCCAGGCATTACCCTCCGTATAAGGGCCGCCCCAGTCGAGCGGGTCAAACCCTGGGGTCCAATCGCCATTCGTCTGGCGTCCCCGCATGAAACCAGTGGACGGGTCGTACACATTCCGATAGTTATACATCTGCCGCGCAAAGAGCGAGGCATAAAAAGAATGACCTGTTGTCCTGGCCAGCTGGTAACCGCAGAAGTCGTCATAGGCATATTCCAGGGTCTGTGCGGTTGATCCCTGGGATTCCGGGTATGGAACATAGCCCAGCTGAAAATATTCTTTCCATCCCTGCCGGCCGTTGGCCCCACCCCAGGGCCCTTTATTCGTCGCCTCATGATAATAGGCCTTCAGGGCAGAGTCCGCGCTGAACGTGCGGATACCTTTCACCCAGGCGTCCGTCAGCAGCGATATCGCATGATTGCCCAGCATGCCACCGGTCTCGCCGGGGAAGGACCAGGCCGGCAGCCACCCGCACTGCTGCTGCGCGGCCAGCAGGGCTTGCATGTAACGGCCCTCCATGACAGGATGAAGGATCGTGTTAAGCGGGAACTGGGAACGGAACGTATCCCAGAACCCATTGTCCGTATACATATATCCTTCGTGCACCTTCCCGTCATAGGGGCTGTAGTAGTATGGCTTACCGTCCTTATCATATTCGAAGAACTGGTGCGAGAAGAGATTGGCCCGGAAGAGACAGGAATAAAAGGTCGCTTTTTGTTCTTCCGTGCCACCTTCCACCAGAACCCGCCGGAACAGATCGTTCCAGACTTTCTGCGCTGCCTTTCGGGTGTCATCGAAGGAAGCGAATCCCCCCAGCTCCTGCTGCAGCGTCAGCGATGCCTGTTCGGAACTGATATAGGAAGAAGCGATCTTCACCTGCACCACCGCTCCTTTTGCGAACTGTACCCAGGCGCCTACTCCCTGTCCTTCCCCTTCCGTGCTGTCCCTGTGGATCCCATTGTGCACATTCTCCCAGGTACCGAAAGAGAGGAAGGACTGGTCGAACTGGAGAATGAAATAGTTGCGGAAGCCGGCGGGCGCCCACCGGGCGTTATTGACCCAGCCTGTGATCCGGTGCAGCTCCGGGAAGATCTTCACCCCACTCAGTTTAGTATAGCCGTCCAGGATAAGATACCCGTCGGCCGGCGAGGGAAAGCTGAAGCGCATATGGGCGCCCCTCTCCACCGGCGTTATTTCCGCTGTGACCTGATCGTCGAATAATACTTTATAATAGTCCGGCCTTGCCGTTTCGTTCTCATGATGGAAAGCGCCGGCCCTTTTGTCCTCGTTGACGACGAGTGAGCCGGTGACTGGCATGAGGCTAAAGACGGCATAGTCATTGACCCAGGGGCTGCACTGATGCGTCTGTCCGAATCCCCGGATGGTGGTCGCGGAATATTGATATTTCCAGCCATCCCCGTTCTTTCCTGTCTGGGGACTCCAGGCATTCATACCGAAAGGCAGCGAGGTTGTCGGGTAGGTATTGCCGTAACTAAGTCCAAAATCCGACGCCGTGCCCTGCAGCGTGTTGGCATAGTGCACCAGGTCGACGCCTGCCGCATCTATTTGGTCGGCCCCGGCCTCATCCCCTCCATTAGCTTTCCCCTTCGTACCCGGCGTACCCGCCGCATCGCCGCCCGCCGGCTCCACGCCCCACCGCTCATTCTGCCTCGGTCCCATCTCCAGCTCCAACACCCCTCCCGCCATGATATCGGCATGATCCAGCCAGCATTTTTCGTAAGGCCGGCCATTCAGCCAGGCGCGTTGTATGTATACATTCTCCGCTGAATTATGTATTGTTCTTACCGTAAAAGTGGCGGCTTTAGCGTAGTGCGGATCCAGCTGCAAGGTGATGCTGTCGAATACGGGGCTGGTGATCTCATAACGGGTATCCCCGGGACAGACCGGATGGAGGCCCGTCGCCGCCAGCACATACCAGGCGGACATCTGCCCTACGTCCTCATTGCCTACCAGCCCTTCCACGGCATTGTGATAGGCGCGGGCACAGATGCGGCGGGTCCATTCCTGTGTCAGCCAGGGCGCTCCGAGCCGATTGAACAGGAACGGCACATGATGCACAGGCTCATTGGCATGATTATAATAATCGTTCCATAACATATTTTCGGGGGTGCTACGGAAGAAATGGAGCAGGTCGGCAATGACGGAATCCCTGCCGCCCATCAGCCGGACCATGCCGGGGATGTCGTGCGGGACAAACCAGCCCTGCTGATAGGGATTGCTCTCCACCGTTCCATAAAATTGTTTGAGCCGGCCTTCCGCCGGCCAGTCTTCCCAGGACCCATCCTCTTTACGGGGCCGGAACCAGCGCACCGAGGTGTCGAAGATGTTCCGGTAATCTTCCGCCCTGCGGGCATATTTTAATTCATCCTCCTTTTTCCCAAGGCGGCCCGCCAGTTGCGAAAGACACCATTCCGAATAAGCATTCTCCAGCGTATTGGAGATAACAAAAGGTGAGTTGCCATAAGAGTTGCGGCGGTGATCTTCCGGCTCACAGATAAAGGACCAGCCCCGTTCTCCATTGCCATATCGTTCACAGGAGGCGCGGGCATATTCATAAGCCTTCGTAATATCGTACCCCTGAATGCCTTTTGCATAGGCATCTGCCAGGACGGCGACGGCAGGGTTACCGATCATACAGCCGCTGTAGGCATTCAGGAGCTCCCACCGCTCGAAGTAGTGCCGGCCGGTCTCACCCGCCAGATCCGTCAGGCTTCGGAGCAGATCGCTCACCAGGACAGGGTTGATAATGGTCTGCAGGGGCATCTGGCTGCGGAAGACGTCCCAGCCGCTGAAGACCGTTCGCCGCGTATAGCCCCCCTGGTGGGTTCTTCCATCTCCCCCGGGGTAAGATCCATCCACATCGGACAGGGTCCGGGGATCGATCATCGTATGATAGAGGGCGGTATAAAAGACGGACCTTTCCTCTTCGCCGCCGCCGCTGACACGCACTTTATCCAAAGCCCGTTCCCATAACCGCCGGGCCTTTCCCCGTACGGCGTCGAAGTCCCAGCCGGCAATCTCCTGCTCAAGATTGCTTTTTGCATGCCCCTCGTCCGTAAACGAGATACCGGCTTTCATCAGCACCTGTTCGCCCGGTCCCGTTGCAAACTCCGTGAAAAACCCCAGGTGCCGGCCCTGCTGTTCCCTTTGCTGCCGGGTCACTCCCGAGGTCGCCGCCTCGGCAATCCGGCGCCGGTAACGGTCACTCTCGATGTCCTCTCTTTTTCTCGGCCAGCTTTCCGGGATATCGGCGCTCCAGACCCCGTATTTTTTAAGCGGCTTGCTGAACTGCGCATAGAAATAAACAGTATAATCCGCATGCCCTTCTCCGTTACCCCATCCGCCCCCCTCCGGCGTACATTTCATCCACCCAGTGATGGTGTGATCGTCGACGACCTTTACATACTGGGAAGTGGAAGTCCCTCCTACCCTGCGGGCCAGGTCGATCTGGATACGGGAATGATCACCGGATGGGAATGTGAAACGCAGCAACCCGCTATGCGGCGCAGCCGTCATTTCGGCCTTTACCTGGCATTTGGACAGAAACACTTCATAATAACCGGGACTGGCGTGTTCGGAACTTTTTTCAAAAAGTGAACGATAGCCCTCCTCCTCGTGGCCGGGCCGGCCGGCCGAAGTCTTCAGCAGACCAGTCGACGGCATCACCAGTAAATTGCCCAGGTCCCCGAACCAGCCGATGCCACTCAGCTGGGTGAAGGCAAACCCTTCGATGGATGTGTGTTCATAACTGTAGCCAGACCCGTTGTCGCCGCCCGTAATAGTGTTGGGGCTCACCTGCACCATGCCATAGGGCGTCGTGGCCCCGGGGAACGTCTTGCCCAAACCGTGGCTGGCCCCGGCCTTGACGGCGCTGGTGCTGGCCCCGATAAAAGGATTGACGCAGTCGACGGGCTGCCGGGGCCCTTTCACGGCCCGCCGGAACGGCTGCCCGAACCCGGGAACGACAGTTAACAATAGGGGCCAGGCAAAGATCATAGAAAGATTTCTTTTTGTGCTCATCATAAACATTTAATAGTAGGAGGGGGTAACTATAATCCCACCTGCAGTCCGAAATTAATAACACGCTGCGCCAGGTAGGCGTCACCCGCCGTATTGGAAGCGACCTCCGGGTCCTGTTGATATTTCTTGCTGACATTGCTCCAGGTGAGCAGGTTGTATGCGCTGACATAAAGACGCCCGTTATTCATCTTCAGCGGCAGCCATTTCCGGGGCAGGATATAACTCAGCTCCACCGTTTTCAAACGCACGTAATGCGCATTGATCAACCAGAAATCCGAATTATAGGCGCTCGGGCTATTGATGGTGGTGGGATTGCTGGTGAGCCGCGGAAACTCGGCGCTGGCCGCTGTTGCCGGCGTCCACCGCGATTCATGGATGGGCTGGAACTGGCCCTGGAAGGGCTCGATCGCCGTGCCCTTCAGGCCCAGGCTGTACCCGAATGCGCCCTGGAAAAGTACGCTCGCATCAAAACCTTTATAGCGGATCTTAATAGGCAATCCAATCGATGTATTAGGCAGATTAGGCTTACCGATCGTCGTGATATCGTTCTGATCGATGATCCCGTCCCCGTTGAGATCTTTATATTTCAGATCACCGGGCTGGATAGTGCCAGCTCCGACCGGTTTGGCGACCTTGGGGTCGTTCACGTCCGCCTGGCTGTAAAAGCCCTGGAATTTATAACCGAAAGGCTGGTTGATGGAATGACCCGTCACCGCCAGCCAGGGGTAACGGGGCGCTGCCTCCGCCTCGAAGAGGATCTTATTCTTTGCGTATGACCAAACCAGGCCGATGCTGTACTGAATGCTTCCTACTTTATCCTGGTAGGTGATGGTCCCTTCCCATCCCCTGTTGACAGTGATGCCCACGTTGCTCGGAGAGACGCCGATCCCCAGGATCAGGGGGATGTTGCCCGGCGTCACCAACTGGTCGTACCGGTATTCATGAAAATAATCGGCAGAGAAGGATATCTTGTCATTGAACAGATTCATGTCCAGGCCCGCATCGTATTTTTTTGCTTTTTCCCAGGTGACGTTATTGTTGCCCAGGGCCCCTTCATAGATCGAGCCCACGCTCTGATTGGTTTGGCCAAAGCTATAGCCATTTCCCTGGACATAGACCTGGTTGTAGAGGTACTGGTTACCCAGGGCCACATCGGAGCCCACCACCCCATAGGTAGCCCGCAGCTTGAACAGGTTGGCGAAAGGAAAGGCCTTGCTGAAAAAGTCCTCTTTCGCCATATTCCAGCCTACCCCGACGGCCGGGAAAAGGCCGTTGCGCTTATTATTCTGGAACCGGTCCGAACCGTTGTACGCGGCATTGATGTCGACCAGGTATTTCTGTTTGTAGTCATACCCCAGCTTCAGGGAATATCCCCTGTATTTCTGCGGCGCCTGACCATAGACGGGGAGGAAGCCGGTAGCATCCGCGTCCACCCGGTAGCTCTCCTGGTTCCATAAGAGCAGAGAGGTAAGGTGGTGAGCGGAACCGAACATCCGTTCGTAGTTGAGATAGATCTGGATATTCGTGCGCTGGTTGTCCAGGTCCGTATTGCCCAGGGTACGGTAGGTGGCATAGGTATAACCACCAGTGCTGACGCCTGTATTCAGATGATAGCTGTTATCTCTCGGATCATAATGGTAGGTGGGGGGATAGCCGCGGAAAAGGGTGAGCGTATTCTGCTCTACGCCGGCATAGGCCACACGGCCCACCAGCGAGAGACCGCGAACGAAGTCGTCCAGCTTCTCCGTAAAACCCAACAATACGTTGAAGTCCGTGCGGCGGTTGCGCGTATAACCCTGTGTCGCCAGCTGGGCGTTGATCGTCGGCAGCTGGTTCTGCGTGTCGAAAGCATAGGCATAACTCCCGTTAGGGTTGATGAAGGGTGCAGAATAGGGATGGATCTTGGAAAAGTCATAGATATTGCTGATCACATTGACCGCATAGGGCTGGTTGATGTCACCGAAGCGGGTAGTAGCATCCAACCGGAGGCTAAGACTCTTCGTAGCCTGGATGTCCAGGTTGGACCGTATATTATATCGTTTATAAAAATAATTGCTGTTGACACCGTCTGAATTCGTGGAGAAATTTCTCACCGAGCCATTCTGCGTAAAGGCGCCGCCGGAGATAAAATATTTCACGGTGGAAGTGCCGCCGGAGATGTCCAGGTTGGCGTTGGCCTGCAGGGAGTATGGACGGTTGATCTCTTTGTACCAGTTCACATTAGGATGACCGTAAGGGTCCGTTCCACTTTTGAACAGGTCCAGGTCTGCCTGGCTGAACAGGGGCGTGATGCCATCATTGGTATACGCTTCGTTGACCAGTTGGGCTGCATGATAGGAATCCAGGAATTTGGGCGTCCGTACAGGAGCCTGTCCCCCCCCTTCTATCCGCACATCGAACTTAGGCTTGCCGGCCGCGCCACGACGGGTAGTCACCACCAATACGCCATTGGCTCCCTTGATGCCATAGATTGCAGTAGTGCTGGCGTCTTTGAGGATGGAAATACTTTCAATTTCATTGACATTGATCTGCGACAGCTGATCGTAGGTATATTCTATATCATCCACGACGATGAGCGGCTTGTTGCCGTCCGGATTGAGCGAGCTGACCCCCCGGATAAAATAATCGGAGGCGTCGTGCCCGGGCTGGCCCGAGCGCTGCTGGGTAAAAAAGCCCGGTAATTTCCCGGCAAGAGCATTCTGTATGCTGGAAGTAGGTACGTCCCTGATCTCGTCGGCATTGATCGAGCTGACAGCCCCTGTGTTGGTGATCCGTTTCTTTTTCCCGAAGCCCACGACCAGCGCCTCTTCCATACCCTGGGTGGACTGCTGCAGCACGATCTGGATATCCTGTCCCGTTTCTTTTTTAAGGTTGACTTCTTGTCGCTGGTAGTTAAGATACGTGACGACGAGGGTATTGGAGCTGCCCTTCAGCAGGATCCGGAATTTCCCGTGCTCGTCCGCCGCCACGGCATTGCCGGGCTGTAACTTCTCGGCGACGGTGGCCCGCGCGAGTGGTCCATATTCATCCTTCACCGTGCCGGTCACTACCCTTTGCTGGGCGAAAACGAGGCCCGGCAGCAGCCCGATGGCCAGGGAAAGGGAAAAAATGAGCTTGTTCATATGGAAAAAATTAATTGTGTTTCGCGGTTAAATAGCCTGGTTACCAAAGTGGGTTTTGTTTCATCTGGCCGTTCTTGATCACCTCGCTGTACGGGATAGGATACAGGTACATCTGCGGATCCCGGAAGACAGGTGTCAACACGGAAATGGGATTATAGAAAATCTGTCCTCCGCTGGACAGCTGGATATCCAGTCCCCCAAGCGGCGCGCTGTTGTAAACCTGGGCCGCGATCTTCCAGCGGCGGATATCCCAGAAACGCTGCTCTTCGAAGGCCATTTCCACCCGCCGCTCGTTGCGGATGAATGAACGCATATCGTCCTGTGTCATGCCCTGGGGCACGCCATAAGTATTATCCGGACCCGTCAGGATGCCGGCTCTTTTACGCAAAGCGTATAAAACAGTATATACATCGGCGGAAGGACCTGAGAATTCATTGGCGGCTTCCGCATAGTTCAAAAGAATACCCGCATAGCGGTAATAAATAAAATCGTGAGGGACGGCGAAGTAAGAAGGGGGATTGCTGGTCACACTCTCGAAAGACCCCATGAATTTGCGCATATAGTAAGACGTTTTTGTCTGCTGTACGCTTCCCCCGGGCTTGTCCGCGCCGCCGTCATAGGTCTGTACGCTCCTGTTGAGCCATAAAGACCCATTGTGAAATACCGTCAGGCTGAGACGGGGGTCCCGGTGGGAATATGGATCATCCGGATTATAATGAGCAGCGGCGTCGGTAATGGCATAACCGGAATCTGTAGGGTAGCCATCTACAAGGTTCTGGGTAGGGCTGGTGATCCCAGCGCCGCCGGCGGAGGTAAAACCTACCGGCGCATTGGCCAATTCTACGCTGTTGCCGTTCCCACTCTGCATCCAACAGATCGACTCCGTGTTGGTGCCTACCGGTGCCGCCTGGGTGGTGAAGGCATCGTTGAAAGAAGGCATCAGGCTGTAGGCGGAAAGATTGATAATATCCTGCGCCGCATCAGCTGCCAGCTTCCACCGGTTCGCGTCATAGCTGGTATATCCTGTCAAAGGATTGGAGGCGTCGACATTCCCACCGTTGAAGAGAGGACTGGCCGCATACAGCAATACTTCGGACTTCAGGGCCATCGCAGCGCCCTGCGTGATGCGGCCATAGGTGGTGGAATTGACCATGGCCGCCGTCCGGAGGCTGTCTTTGATATTGTCACATTCGCTTACGATATAATTCACGCAATCTGAAAAGGTATTGCGCGGCAGCTGCACGTTGTCGGTGATCTGGCGAATGGAATCCCCCAGCAAAGGAATGCCGCCGTAACGTTTCAGCAGATCGAAATAAAGCCAGGCCCTCAGGAAACGGGCTTCGGAACGGTAGGCCGCCCGGGCGGGCTGGCCATTGGGCAGCTTCTCCAGCAAAGGCACACGGTTGATATAAACGACGAAGACCGTAGCATTGCGGATCGCCGCATAGTCCCGTGCCCACTGGTCGTCCGCATTCGGGGAAGCTGCCGAGTAGGCCCCGGTGGCGATCGCCTGGACAGCCGGAATGCCGGAAGCGGAGGAGATGGCGTCATCCGAGGCGGCGTCCATATAATTGCCCCCTACCCGGTTATGTCCTGTGTAAAAGGACTGCGCGTAGGTGGTGAGCAGATAGCTCATGGCCTGCTTGCCCAGGGAGTCGCGTGGGTCGAAGGCCAGGTCAAGCGTTACCTGTTGCCCCAGCGGAACGCTCTCGTATGTCTTTTGACAGGATGAAAGCCCCAGCCCGCCCAGGAAGGCGGCGAGGATCGATATATATGTCAGCTGTTTCATATTAAATAATTTATAGAAGACCATTAGAGTCGGATGGTGATGCCCGTGTTGATGACTTTTTGTATCGGATAATTGGGCAGGCTGACCTCAGGGTCCACTCCTTTATAAGCGGCATGCGTGAACAGGTTCTGAGCGTTGGCAAAGAGCCGAAGCCCTCTCAGTTTGAGCCGCCGCATCCAGGTGTAAGGAAGGTTATAGCCGACATCCACATTCTTTATCCGCAAATAATTGCCGTTGCGCAGGAAGAAGGAACTGGACTGAAACAGCGGAGTGTAGTTATACCCGTTGCCCCCTGCCGTTAGTCTTGGATACGTGGCGCTGGCAGCCGATTCCGGTATCCATCTGCCCAATGCCTGGGTATAGGCCTGGGAATACCCATTGTTCTGCCCCTGGAAGCCGGCGTCCGTATAATTATTGGCAACGTATTCTTCCCGGTTGGCCACTCCCTGCAAAAGGACACTGGCTTCGAAGCCCTTAAAACTGAACCCGACCGTGAGACCATAATAGAGCAGCGGCTTCTGTGAACCGATCGGCGCTACGTCGAATTGGTCGATGACGCCGTCATGGTTGAGGTCCTTGTAGCGGATGTCACCCGCATGGGGCGTATACCCGGCGATGGTGGCTGCGGAAGAAGCCTCGGCCGCCGTCTGGAAAAGACCGTCGGCGATCAGGCCGAACTGTTGTCCTACGGGATGGCCCGTATGCACATTCCAGGAATACTTTTGATATTGTTCGTCCATGAAGAGCACTTTTGACTGCTGGAGGGCGGCATTGCCAGTGACGAAGAAATTGAAGTCACGTATATGGTCCTGGTAGGTCAGCGTCAGCTCACCGCCTTCATAGAGATCGATGCCGATGTTCTCGGCGGGATACAGTAGGCCGATGAGGGCAATGCTGCGACCCCTCGTCTGCATGACGTCGAAATACCGTTCGTGGTAATAATCGGCCGTCAGCTGCAGGTGGTCGTGAAAGACGGAGAGGTCGAGACCCGCGTCCAGCTTATCCGCCTTTTCCCAGGTGGCATTGATATTGGCCAGCACCTGGCTTCCGGGATTGCCTTGTTCGGCAAGGCCTCCGGTATTAGGATAGTTGCTGCCGATGGGATAAGTGCCCGCTACACCGGAGAAATGCTGGCGCCAGACGAAATATCCGTAATTGTCTACATTGGCGTTGCCCGTGCGGCCATAGGTAACCCTCAGCTTCAACTGGTCCAGCCATCCGGACTGATGGAGCAGGAAATTTTCCTTTGCCAGGTTCCAGCCCAGACCGCCGGCATAGAAGAGACCATATTGATGGCCCGGGGCATACCGGTCATATCCGCTGTAGTCGGCTGCGCCTTCCACGAAATATTTTCCTTTATAACTATAAGCCGCTTTCCCCGCAAAGTTGGTCAGGGCCGAAGGAATGTCGTAATTCAGCAGCACTTTTTTCTGATCGAATAAAAGGGAGGCACTCAGCGAGTGATCGCCGAAATGCCGGTCATACCCCGTGGAGAGCTGGACAAAACGATATCTTGCCCAGGAAGTAGTGGTAAAGCTATTGGACTGATTGAGCGTGCCTCCATAATGGTTATAGCTGGTATCTCCGGAAGGGGAGACGGACTGGGTAAAGACAGACGCCTGCTTGCTGCGGTCCTGGCTGCTGGCTTCCTGTACCGAAACATTGCCTTTCGCTTTCGCCCACCAGCCTTTCACCCATTTGTCCAGCTTATAGTTCAGGTCGAGGTTGGCCATGACATCATGGACATGATCCGCTATATAACCCGAGCTGATCGTCTGGGCCAGCAGGTTCTGGGTGTAATTGGCCGTGCCGCCATAGGACCCGTCGTGGTTCAGGACGGGATAGGCATTATTGGGCGTCGTCAGCAATCCCTGCAGGATCGTGGCGGTGCCGGCTCCGGGCTGGGTACCGTCCTGCAGGCGGCCGAACAGCTGCAAGCCGATGTTGAAATCCTTGTTGACATCTATATCTACCTTGGAATTGAGGACATATCGTTTGAGATCGGCATTGGTATTATACGGGTTGGCATTCGAAGTGGTGAATAGTCCCTGCTGATCCATATAATTCAGCGCCACCACATAACGGGCGGTACTGCCGCCCCCGGCCACATTCAGGTTGTAGCGGTTGAGCCGGGAATTATCCTTGAGTACCGTATTATACCAGTTGACATCGGGATGACCGATAGGGTCGGTATGGTTACGATAAGCGGAAAAGTCCGCCGCCGTATATGCCGGGGTCTTGCCGTCATTCAGCAGGGCCTCATTCAGCAGGTAGGCATACTGGTAAGCCGGCAGCGGGGTCGGCAGCTTCAGGGGTGTCTGAACGCCCGTCTCTGCCGTAAAGGAGACCCGGGGAGGGCCGGACACCGGCTGCTTGGTGGTAACGATGAGGGCGCCCCGGGAGCTGTTCTGTCCCAGCAGGAGCGTAGACAGCGCATCTTTCAGGACCGAGACCGACTCGATGCTCTCGGGGTCGAGGGAATAGAACTCCCGCTGCACCCCATCGATGACGGCGATGGGGGCCTGCCCCAGGCTGGCATTATGTCCTCTTAGCTGGATATTGAATTCAGTATTGTCAGTGGGGCCGGCGCCGCTGGTATTATTGGGAATATTCCCGACGAAGATGTCACGGGTGGTAAGGCCGCCTGTCAGCGGGGTATAAAACCCACTCGTCTGCAGCACGTTCAATCCCGCCAGCCGGCCAGGCAGCGCATAGACATAAGAGGAAGCGGGAGTCGTGGCGAGCTGGTTGGGCCCGATGGTAGCAACCGACCCAAGAAAAGATTGAGCGCTTGTGCGGCCATACAATACATTCAGGGAAGGCGATGGATTATAGGGTACATAGATCGTGTCACCGGAAGGTAGGACGCCGACGGCGGGGGGAATGGGCTGATGGAGATAACGGTCCGCAAGCCGCACCAGCAGAGGCCGGCCGTTCTTTACTTTCGCCTCCGACACGGAAAAGGCCGGGTGTTCGAAGACCAGCGTAGCCCCGGCGGCGGCTTCTATCCCGAAGCCGCCGTCCTTATCCGTAACGACCCCGGTCTTTACGCCTTTTATATGCACGATGACTCCCTGTACCGGGTATCCGTAATCGTCTACAACCTTTCCGCTGACGGGCGGATTAGCGCTTGCTACGGAGAGAGTCAGCATTGCCAGGAGCAGGAGGCCGGTCATTTTTGGCAGGCTGTTATATATGTAGGAACAAAACATAGCAATGATTTAAGATGGGCGGTTAATATTATTGACATTTGAACGTATAGGTAAAAGGGGCAGATCCTCCTCCATACCCCACTTTATTATTTCCTCCGGCATCGGTGAAATAATATCGCAGGCCGGCAAGGTGCTGGTTGTCGGTAAGGTTGAACAGTTTCCGCGGCCAGATATCTTTCTGCCATTTGTTGAGCCCAAGGGAGCTCATCTTTGTCTGGTCGGTCTGGGTGCAGACCGACAGGCTGTCGCCGGCCGTAGTGATCCCGGACATACAGAGATAGACCTGGGAAGCATTGTCCAGCGCAGTCGGGGCGACACCGCCATCGAAGGTGACCGTAATAATGTCATTGTCAAAGGAGGTCCGGGGATCGATGGTGGAGAGCTGTGGATTGCAAAAATCGATGATATCGCCTGTTCCGTTGACCTGGAAGCAGCCCGAAAAATAAGATCCATACCTGTCGCTGCTGCTAAGCCCATCCGTGCTGTTGGCTACGCAGTAACCCAGCTTGAATAACAGGTTGTCCGCGCTGGTCTTCGTGGTAATGCTGACAGTAGCATGTACGGTAGCGTTGCCTGCTATGGAGTAACTCGCATTCGAATAAAAAGCTACCCACTCATAGTCCGGCAGGAGGTTACCCCCGTTTCCGATCTTGGTGGCCAGTAAAGTGGGCCAGTCCAGGCCTCCACCCTTGGGCGCGGCGGTTCCGGCGGGGATGACGGTCATCGGCTGCGGACCTGCGCTGACATCGCTGGTGAAGGTGATCTGGGTATTCTGCGCCGCTTTCCAGACTTTCGGCACGAGCACCGCCACCATAAAATTGGAGGTCTGGGCCGAGTTGGAAGTGACCGTCACATTCAGTGTCACCGGCAGGACATCGCCGCCGTTGACACTGGCGGGCTGAACGATGCTGTCGATCGTCATGCTGCAGCTCACAATAATAAGCAGGAGCAGGGCGCCTACGATCTTCCATGCAAGAGATTTATGTTTCATTAATTCGCTTTTTGAAGGGTGTACTGGTAGGAGTTTAGGTTACAGCCGGGGCTAAACGTGATAATCACGTTCCGCTGCCCGTTGGTGACAGGATACAGCAGCGGGGAAGACTTCGCAGTGCTGTCCGTAGCCGTGAAGTTCAGGTTGAACGGATACAGAGGATCGTCGAAAGCCCATTTCCCGTTCCTGTTCACGATGAAGGGCACCAGGCTGTCGATGGTATAACTGCTATCGGAGAAATTGATCCTGAAATGGGAGAAGTCGAACCTCGACGTGATATCCGTACCGTTGCGGGTGGCCTTGATGATCTGCCAGCTTCCGGTAAGGGACTTTATCGGCTCAGACGGAGTAACGAGCCGTTCCGGCCTGCAGGCGAAGAAACCTGCGGCGCATACGGCGGCTAAAATAATCAGATACTTTTTCATATGTTCATAATAGTTAGTACAATGGATTTTGCAGCAGCTCGGGAGACTTGGCGATCTCCGAAAACGGTAATGGCCACAGGTACATTGCCTTGGTGAAATTATGTTTACGGACGACAAAGGGTTTGTAGACGACGCCAGGGCCCCGGTCTACTTCCATGCCATGCATCGAAAGGTTATCCGTTTGTTCAGCGATCATCCAGCGGCGGGTGTCAAAAAAGCGGAACCCTTCGAAGGCCAGCTCCAGCCTTCTTTCATGCTGAATGACGGCACGCATCCCGGCCTGGTCCAGGCCGATGGGCAGCTGGTAAGGACGGAGACCGGCTCGTTGACGGATCGCTTCTATCGATTGATAGACTTCGGATGTGGGCCCGGCAGCTTCGTTGGTCGCCTCCGCAAAATTGAGTGCGACCTCGGCATAGCGGATAAGAGGGAGTACACGGACAGTGTTGCCTACGCTGTTATTGATCACGTTCGGGTCCAGCATCTTGAAAATATAGAGACCGGTAGGCGTGCCTTTATAAACGGCGTCCCCGCTGGCCGCTACCGGCGGTGAAACGCTGGTATTCAGGTAGAGCAGTGCCGGCGAGGGCTGGTTGGTGCCGAAGGTGGCACGCAGCGTGGAGTCATGGATGATGGTATAGCTGAGACGGGGGTCCCGGTCCTGGTATGGATTGTTGGGATCATAGCCGGAGGCCGGGTCCGTAATCGCTAACCCGTTGCTCATCGGGAAGGCGTCCACGATCTCCTGGTAAGCATAGGAACTGCCGGAGCCGCCACGGGAAGGCAAGTCCCACAGGGACTCCAGGTATTTATTGTCCCCCATCATATGGGCGAGGATGTATTCGTTATTATACCGTTGGGTGAATAATTCCTGGAAACCATAGCCGGGTTCTCCGGGTTTGGAGGTGGAATCCACGAACAGGTGATACGCGCCGAGAGCAATGACGGCCCTTGCGGCGTCGGCTGCCTGCTGCCACCGGCCCGGGTCACTGTCAGGATAGGCCACGATGGAATCGAGGCCATTGCCGAGGCCGTGCGCCTCGCCGCCATTATTGAACAGGGGGCTGGCGGCAAAGAGCAGCACTCTTGCTTTCAACGCCAGGCAGGCGCCCTTGCTGGCCCTTCCATACTGTGCGCCAGACCAGGTTGCCGGCAAAATGGCCGCGGCCGAATCGCATTCCGATAAGATATAACTTACGCATTGACGGTAGGAATTCCTTTTGGCGGCGATATGGTCTGCCGTGGCATAGATGGTATCGCCGATGAGGGGAACGCCGCCATAGTGCTGCAACATCATGGCATAATACCAGGCCCTCAGGAAACGGGCTTCCGCCGCCACCTGCTTTTTCAGAGCGCTATTGAAGGGAATGATGGGAAGATGTTTGAGGAACTGGTTGACGGCCCTGATATTGCTATAAGGGGTGCCCCATGCATCGGTCGGAACAACGGTGGGGTTGACCGAGCCGGTGGCAAACTGGATAAAACCGTTGGCGCTGGGGGTGCTTGGGTTGAGGGCGTTGGGGCCTTCCGCTTCATCGCAGGCCGCTTCCAGGCCGGCATTCCAGAGACTGCCCGAGCCATTGTTGAACCGGCGGGGATCGGTGGCAAAGCCGATATTGCTGTAGATATTGTTCAGGAACTGCATGGCATTGGAGCTGTCCTTGAACGTGCTCGTCTCATCCAGGCTCGTCGTAACGGTCTGGTCCAGGAAGCCCGACTTTTTACAGGCGGGAACCGTTGCCGCCGACACAAGGATCCACAGAAAAAGTGCGTTTCTTTTCATTATTTGACGGTTTTAAGGGTGGGATATGGTAAAATTGTGTAAGTGTGGAGGCCAAATAAATCCGAAAAAAATCGGGAAAAAGGGGAAGCCCGGGAGGTCGGCGAAAAAAAGAAGGCTATAAATCCCGAAGAAAAAGCACTTATGGGAAAACGCTTAGTACTGGTAGAAGCGTCCTGAAGAATAGGATCTGCGGGAAGATCCGATCCGGAAGCCCTGTAAGCCAGGGGAGGCTGTTTTGTTCTCATATACAAGCAATTAGGTTGTTTAAAAAGGCATCCCACCGGGTTGAATTTTGGGCGGTATTTCAAAACCGGAGGAATCGTTATTGAAATAAAAGTAGAAAGAAAAAACGTTTTAGTGAATTTTTTATATATTTTTTTACCTCTTACAAAAGTAGCAATGTCAAAATAGTACCATAATTAAAAACCCTTATGTTCCCAACCATCGGCCACCTGTTTTCCTATCTGACCGGGGTGTCTATCCACCTTCCTGTCCCTACTTTCGGTTTTTTTATGATGCTGGCGTTTGCGGGTGCCTGGTGGGCGTTCCGATCGGAGTATAAGAGGAAAGAAGCCGGGGGGCTGATACATCCTTTCCTGGAGACTTTTACGGAACCCGGTAAAGGGGGACCCGACGGGAAGGGTTACTTTTTCAATAATCCTTCCGCGGAATACCTTTTTCTGGCGGGCTGCGGACTGGCCGGGTTTATCGCCGGAGCCAAGACCTTCTATTGGTGGACCAACCGCTCGTTTTATATCGGCACCCTGCCCGACTTTCTCTTTTCTTTCAGAGGTAGTCGGACGGGCGGCATAGCATTGGGATTGGCGGCGGTGGGGGCGGGATGGCTTTATTGGCGTCGGCGGCAGACGGCACAGGGTCACGTGCATCGGCCGGCGGCAAAGTCCACTCAGGTACGGGATACCATACATCCTTACGAGGTTCGACATGCCGTACATCCCTACCAGCTGATGGACCGGCTGCTGTTAACCTGCGGGATAGCCGGGTTCGCAGGCGCTATCCTGTTTGCGAAACTGGAGGGTGTATCCGGGCTGAACTATTACGGGGCGCTGATCGCAGGGGCCCTTACTTTTCTTTATATCAACTACCGGTCCGGCATACCCCTTGCCGTAGCAGCGGACATCGGTAGTCCCGGTATGATGCTGGCCTATGGGATCGGAAGGATCGGCTGTCACCTGGCCGGAGATGGGGATTGGGGAATCGTCAATGACAGACCACAGCCTTCCTGGCTGCAGTGGGCGCCCGGATGGGTCTGGAGTTGCCGCTATCCTCATAACAGCATCCACCAGGGAGTGTATATACCGGGATGTCCGGACAATTATTGTACGGTGCTGCCCGCCCCCGTCTATCCCACCTCTTTTTATGAAGCGGTGGTCTGTCTCCTGTTCTTCGCGGCCCTCTGGACCCTGCGTTCCCGGGTCAAGGGACAGGGCCTGCTCTTCGCCTTTTTTGCCCTTCTGAATGGCTTGGAACGGTTCACCATCGAATTCATCCGGATTAATCCCAGGTACACCATCGGAGCCTGGAATGTAAGCCAGGCACAGATCATCGCCGTCGGCTGGATGATCACGGGGTTGATCGCGCTGGCCTTTTCCTTGCGCCGACGCCCCCTTTAAGGGTCTTCAATGTTGGTACTATTATAACATACCTAAAAAATATACAGGCAAAAAAGTATATAAATAATTAGCTAAATCGATTTTTACGATTTATTTTGTCTTCCACATTGCCTGCATATGAAATGCGAAGCATTCACGAACACCATTAAAAAAACCGATATGGGCGTGAGTAAACGGTATTTATCAACAGCGAAGAATTACATTTTTCCTGATTCTTTGCTGAAATCCTTTATCGGAGCTTCTTTGCCGGACTCCTCTTACATCGGATCTTATATCGGAGCGGCGGTTTCCGGCCTCGCCCTCTTCTTCGCCGTTCTGCACACGGTTTTCCTGCTTTCCTGGGTTGCCCTGGTCCCCCTGTTTTTTGTCCTTGAGCAAGCATCTCCACGCCTGGCTTCACAGACCGGATCCTGGACGGGTCTTGTGCTCGCCGTCTGTACATTTAGCTGGATGATACCGGGCGCCGAGACCTTTACCGGAGCCCCTGTTATATACGGGATCGCGATCTTCCTGCTTTGTACGATCATTTTTTCCGCAGGCTGGGCAGTGCTCTGCCGGGTTTTTGTCTGGTTGCGGAACCGGCACAGGTCCTTTCGGTTGTGGGGCCGGCACAGGTCCTTCCTCCCCGAAGCCCTGCTCGCTGCGGCGCTCTGGACCCTGGCGGAGGCGGGCCTCCAGGGGGCGGCGCAGGCAATGCCCTGGTTCCTCTTTCACATGGGCAACGCCTTGTCGGCAAACCTGTACGCAATCCAGCCTGTATCCTGGATCGGCGTGGGCGGCGCCGGTTTTGTCGTCGTCTTCGTAAACTACTGCCTCGCGCAGGCGCTTATCCATCGCAGTTGGAAGAGGTCGTTATGGCCGATTTTCACCATTGCTGCCTATATGTTACTCGGGTGGGGCCTGCTGGCCGCATTTGAAAAGAGCCAGCCATCCGCCCGCGCCTTCACCTTGTCCCTCATTGCAGAGAACATCCCTCCCGAAGTCCGGTGGGACGAGACGAACGGCAACCGCCTGGTGAAACAGCTGCTGGACCTCGAACGTCAGTCGGTGGCGACCCGGCCCGACATGCTCGGATGGTCCGAGTCAGCCATCCCATGGACCTACCGGCCGGATGACGACCTGGTGCGGGAGCTGCTGCGTGTCTCCGACCCGGCGAAGATCACGCACCTGATAGGGATCAACACTGAATCGACAGCCAATGAAATATATAATTCCGCGTATTGCCTGCTGCCCGGCGGAGCTGTATCGGGCCGTTATGATAAAAAGGTTCCCCTCCTCCTGATCGAGCAATCCTGGAATGGCTGGTCGATCCCTTTTTTCTCGGCTGAAGGGTACACGGTTCGGCCGGGAGAAGCTGGGCTTCCCCTGGCCACCCCATATGGGAATGCCGGCATCCTCATCTGTAACGAGTCAGCGCTGCCCGCCGAAGCGGCGGACCGGGTCCGTCGTGGCGCCCGGTTCCTTTTCAACATGAGTAATGACGGCTGGTTCCGCGACACCTATCTTGTCTCCCAGCATTTTTACAATGCCCGGCTCCGGGCAGTGGAAACCCGCAAGGACATTGCCATTAACAGCAACAACGGGTGGTCGGGGCTGGTTCGCGCCTCCGGCCGGATCGTGGAAGCCCGGCGCAGTGAGATCTCTTTTATTTCTACCCTCTCCATCCGACCCAATGACCTTCAGCCGCTGGCTGTAACCCATCCCGGGCTTCCGGTTGAGTGCAGCCTGCTGATCGTCCTTCTCTTTGTCCTGCCTTCCGTCACCCGTCTCCAAACCTTCTTTCGTCACCGACTTCCAAATTATAAACCAGTTAAATGAAATGTCATGAACTTAAGGACTACCCTGCTTTACATCCTGCTGTCCGCAATGGGCAGCCAGGCTTTTGCCAACTTCAGCCAGGCGCACTGGCGCTGGCGCAAGGACAACGGATCGCAAAACCATGCCACATGGACCGCTCCCCAGGACTTTCCCGCCACACTCCCTTTTACAGCGGGTATCCCAGTCCGTTTACGGATCGAATTATACAACGGCCTCGGCAACAATGAGACCGGCACTATCGGACTCCAGTATCAGCGGGGTTCCGGCCCCTGGACATCCATATCCGATACCAGCGCCGGTTTTGATTTTGTCATGGCCGGCTCCAGCCCTTATGTCACCGACGGACAACCTGTTACTTCCGCCCTTATCAGGGACGACGGGGCGGGCACTTTCACAGGAGGTAAGGTCCTTGTCAGCAGTTTCCGGTTTGCCGATACGCTCAATGCAGGCGCCAAAAAAGAATATGAATGGTGCATCCGGCCCACGGCAACCCTCTCGCTGGATTCGGTCTACCAGTTCCGCATAACCTTTACCGGTACTTCAGACACAATGAATTATGGTTCTCCCCTGCCGGACATGCTATTCCGTCCGGACAACCCCATTCCCGGCAATGCGGGGATATACAAGGATTCGCTGGTGACGGGTTTCTTCAACAGGGACAGCGGATGGATCGCCAGTGACGGAGCCTTCTCCATCCCCTTGTCAGATGGCAGGGATCTCTGGGCGATGAACGATAGTTATATCAATAACTACGATACGTTGGCCGGTACTACGGGCTGTCTCTTCCAGGTAAGGAATTCCGCGCTGGTACAGCCACTGGGCAACTGGAACTGGCCCGCCACATCCACCCGCATCGGGAGCGGTCCAGGCGTGCCCAGCCTGTTTAAGAATAATCCCGACGACAACCATCTGCTCTGGCCCATGTCCGGTTATCAGAACGGAGACACCGTATACGTATATTGCAGCAATATCATGAATTCCAGCGGCGGTCTCGGTTTCACCAGCGGCGGCAGCGATTACCTCGGCAAAATGACCTTCCCCGGACTGACGGTGGCCGGCTTCGACTCCCTGGAAGGATTTAACGGTATCACCTTCGGACTGGGATTCGATACGGACGAGCCCGGCAACTACATCTATACCTGGGGCGTCAAAGGAGCTTTTATCACCAGCAATATCGTCGTGGCGCGGTTCCCGAAGAACAACCCCCTCGCACACTGGTCCTTCTGGAACGGCACGGCCTGGGACACGGCTGTCAGCCATATTGCCACCATCGCCACCGGCGCATCCAACGGCGCATTTGTGACGCGGGTGAGAAATAAGTATGTCTTGATCAGCACCGAATTCAGCGTTTCCTGTGATGCAGGGACCCATATTTATACGGCCACCAGCGACAGCATCACAGGCCCTTTCTCCCCGCAGAAGACCCTCTATACCATTCCGGACGATGTGCTGGGACATTCTCCTTTTTTTTACGCACCTTCCCTGCATCCTGAGTATATCAACACCGCGAACGAAATCCTCGTCACCTACGATATCAACGGGTATAGCAACTGCGTGCCGGCCTGTATCAACAATGGGTACAATCCGGACTATTACCGGCCGAGGGGACTTCGCGTACCGCTCTCATTGATCGACTCCGGCATCTCCAACACGGCAATGCTGCCTGCCCCTTCCCACAAGGCGGATCATGGCAACGACTGGAAGATCTCCGTTTATCCCAATCCTTCTCATTCCGTTTGTACGCTGACGCTGGAAGGTTGTACGGAGCGGGAGCTCAACCTCGCCCTGCTCAATACGGCAGGCAAGCCCGTCTGTCATTACCGCATGCCGGTGAACGGGACCTTCTGCACCAAGATGATCGAGCTGCCCGAAGGACTGCCCAAAGGATTCTATATCCTGCAAGCGCAGGGCCAGAAGTCCGCCCGTTTTGCAAAGCTGCTGTTACAATGACCGCCGGGGCGGAGGACCATTCCCACCAATTGTGATGCTGATGGGATTGCGATTTTGGCGCGAAAACCCACTTTCTGGCGCATATTTTGTTTATTTTGGCGCGAAATCCATTTACGCGCCAAAATATCCGTACTTCTGGCGCGTAAATCCAACATATGGCGGAATCGAAATTAAGCGCCAGAGCATTTTTATAGGTTGAAACGAAATCAGTTCTTCAAAAAGACTTCTTTTACCGCCTCCAGATACGACATCCCATGCACAACATCAGGCTCAAGATAGCTGCCTTCTGCCCATTCATTCCAGGCATTTATGGTGATAAGCTTAGGTTGATTGGGGTGTTTGTCGATATACTCTTTAGCTTTCAAAAGGAATATTTTAAAATATTCGGGCCTGTTATTGACAATCAAATCTTGCCGTGTAGAAGGGAAGCGTGGGTTACAATCCCAACCTATTGAAACATGAGGGCAATAAGGAATTTTAAAAGCGGTGTCCCATTCGGCCCATTTGTTTAAAGCTTTTTCACCCCAGGGCAAATAATCGCCGCTAGGCTGAACAAAATGGCACCACTGGTAATTGGTCATGCTCTTAAATCCGAAATAGTCAAGGGTAGAGTTCTGTGTCTCGATTGGATCACCGGGCACATCCTTCAATGTTGAAGGAATATTACCCCAAAGTATAGCCTGCAAGTGCAAATCGGGGAAACCCGCTTCTTTGGTTTTTTTACGAAAGTAATCAAGGGCAGCCTTTGCTTTTTCGGAGCCCCCCATGCCATTTATAAAAGTAGAAAGTTCGTAAATGCTGAACACTGGTTCTCCATTGATTTTGTAATAGTTGGGCTGTTTAAAATAGTCTTTGATAATATGATCGACCATCCCTTCGAAAATTTTCCTGCTAACCCCGCCGTACCAATAGATTTTACTTTTGTCCGGATTAGCCGGGTCTAGATAGGAACTATGATTGTGGTTTGCCCACATCAGCGAGAATCTCATATCGTTACAGTTTTTAGCCTTTAAAAAACCTTTATTCAAAGCATCTTCCAAAAAGGGTTTGTTATCATACCAGTACCAGTCGAAGATCATCACGTTTATCCCGTGCGTTACAGCAGTTTCTATTTTTTTCTCCATGACGACCGGATTGCTTTCATCTTCATAACCCCAAAGCGGAACCTTGGGCACCTCGTGCCCTGCAAATTTTGGCTTTGCTTTATAAATAGCCTCCCACTCCCCTTTCCCGTCGGGGAATACACCTATATCTTTAAATCTGGAATCCGGATGATAAGCAGGCCAATAGAATGCTGCAACATCATATTTATCAGCTCTCTTCATCTCCTGCCCCTGAACATTACAAGCAAATAGCAGGGTCAGTACAATTATAATTACGCCAAATGACGAAACGACTATTTTTTTCATACTACTTAATTTTACTTTAGCGGCCACTTAATGATATCCAGGATTCTCAACTAGTTTAGAATTATTGCTGGTCCGCTGAATGGTGATGGGGAAATAATAATTCTCCTGACGGAATTGAGGAACGTTTGAAGTGCCATCGATATTATTAACTACCACCAATTGATATTTGCCGGTTTGAATATCAAGAATATAACGTATACCAGACCAGGACTTTGACAAATCAGTTACGGCAGTCCGCCATCTTCTCACATCCCAATAACGATGGCCCTCAAAAGCCAGTTCAACCCGTCGTTCGTGACGAATCTGGTCCCGGGAGATGGAGGTTAATGCCGCAATCCCTGCCCTGCTCCTGATTTGATTAATGGCAGTTAACGCATTAGCGGAGTTACCCAATTCAAATGCAGCTTCGGCATAGTTCAATAATATTTCAGCATATCGGAAGATCTGCCAATCCTGGGAGGATGTTGGCCATCCGCTATTCGCGCCGGCCATGTTATCATGACTCTCATCCAGATATTTCAGGATACCAATGCCCGTGCCTTCATAGTCCTGATCGCCATTGGCGAGTACACCATTAGCAGATCCGTCAGTTTGGATAGTGCCATCAGCCAAACGAATACCCCTGTGAAAGTCAAGTTTACTGCCTTTCCAGTCAGTGTTCTGTGTATAGAACGTCCCAAAAAAACGGGGATCCTTGTTTGCCCATAGGTCATCGGTTGTCCATAAGCCCTGTTGAATGGCAGTCCTGTCCAGCGTCCCGGGAGTACCGTCGACATGCTCGAAGTCTTCGGCCAACTCCAGATAGGCCTGGTCATAGAGGCCACGACCCCATGCCTGCGGACGTGGACAATTAAAAAAGTCGATACTCCAGCCATTTCCACCCGTAAAATTATTAACATTATCGTGACGCTTTACAAAAATGGCCTCAGGGTTGTTCTTTACCAGGAAAATATTTCTAAAATTCATAGCCTTATCCGCATCACTATTATAAAGCGCATAGTTGCCGCTTGTCATAATTAAATTGGAAGCATCGTAAGATTCCTGGTAATAGGTCTGGGCCCTGGCAGCCGGTATACCAACTACTCCATCCAATTGAACCGTGCCAAATTCAGCTATACTCCCGGCGTATAACGCAGCACGGCTCTTTAAGGCCAAAGCTGCGTACTTTGACGGACGACCCAAATTATCACCCGTAACCACTTCAGGGAGATTGCCGGCAATTGAATCGATTTCGGAAATGATAAAATCATAAACCGTCTCTTCCTTATCCCTTGCAGGATACAGCTCCGACTGAGGATCACTTAGACTCTGGACCTTTGTAATCAGAGGCACCCCGCCATAGCGTTTTACCATCGCAAAATAAGAAAACGCCCTTAAAAAGCGGGCTTCAGCAACTTTTGTTTTTATTTCATCAGCCGGGAATGGGACACTGGGTACACGCTCAATGAATTCATTGATCGAACGAATGGTATTGTACCCCCACCATTCCAACAAACCTCCGCCAATTGTAAGGTTGCCATATTTATACCTGAACGCTGTGCTCGGATTCCAATCTCTCCATTGTGGAAAACACTCGTCAGAAACTTCATTTACTTCAAACTCTGCATAAAAAGCATCTCCACTCCATCCAGCCCCGCTGGATTCATTTGCTAACCAATACATCTCGTAGTAGATATGGGTAAGATATGCATTGGTAAGTGCTGTATCACTCCAAACATTCGCATCGGAAATGATGTCAAGAGGTTGCTTATTTAAAACTTGCCTGTTACAGGCGACCAGCGCCGAAAAGCCAAAGAGTAAAGCAATTAATTGATATTTTTTCATAACTATTTTATTAACACCCTTAAAATGAAACATTGACGCCAAAACTGACCGTTTTTAATTGGGGATAGTAATAGGCCGCATTATTCGATGGAGATTCCGGGTCAACCTGGTATTCTTTTAATTTGTTAAAAGTCAACAGATTTGTCCCGGAAAAATATAGGCGCAATCCCTGCAGCTTAAGCTTTTCGATGATTTGCTTTGGCGCATTGTAGCCAATAGATAGTGCCTTTAACCGTAGGTAACCTGCCTTTTTATAAAAATGATCGGAAACAAAACTATTGGTTGTGGAACCGCCTATTCTCGGGAAAAAAGCATTGGCGGAATTGTTTTTATCCGACCACCGGAGATTGTACATTACCTCCGTATAATTTATATTGCCATGATCAAGCTGTATATAATTATAGTAACCAAATGCACCTTGAAATAATAAAGAAAGGTCGAAATGCTGGTATTTCAACTTGATAGTTGAGCCAACCATCCAATTTGGAACGGTCCCTTTCCCAATATCTACCTGGTCTCTCCAATCCAGTACCCCATCGTGATTTACATCGACATACCTGATATCGCCCGGACGTAAGGAGCTATTCCCAGCCGGGTAGGTGAAATTCAATTTTGAGATCTCATCCTGGCTCGTGAACAATCCATCTGACTTGTAACCATATTGAACATCGGTCCATTTACCGGATAATTGATAAATCCTTTTTTGATCAGGATCGGTATAATTCTGTTCCTCAAAATGATTCCATTTCGCTCTTGACCAGGATAGATTTCCGCTGATTTCATAACTAAAATTGCGAATTGACCCACTGGTGCCAAGGGTTAATTCAAATCCGCGATTATTCTGACTATTAAGATTCTCCTGAGGTAAGCTTGCCCCAAAAGTATTTGGCAAACTAAGGATTCGTGTTGCAGGGATGCCGGAGAGCTCCCGGTAAAATACATCGGCTCCCCCGAATACTTTTCTTCTCCATAAAGAGAAATCTACTCCCCCGTTGTAAATTTTTATCGTTTCCCAGGTCAGATTAGGATTGGCAAGCCCGGTAGAAACCAGGCCTACCTGCGTATTGGCCCCGATTAACCATTGCCCATCAAACTGATACCCGGATAAATACTGAAAATTACCTACATTATCCAATCCGGAACTGCCATAGCTTCCTCTGATTTTTAGTTCATCGATGGCAGTAATATTTTCCATAAAACTTTCCCGGTTTACTCTCCAGCCAAGAGAAATGCCTGGAAAATAGCCCCATCTTTTATTGGATGGGAATTTGGCCGAAGCATCGGCCCTAAGGGTGGTTTCAAGCAGATATTTATCTTTATAGGAATAATTTATCCGGCCAACATAACTAGCCCGCCCCATTTCCGTAGCGGATCCCGTGGCCTGACTCGTTTGCACTGCCCCTGCAAACAACTGCTCGATAGCAGGTGTTAAAAAATTATCCCTTCCTGCCAGAATATAACTGGTTTTGTAATCAATAGCTTCATAAAGTGCTAAAGCAGTAAGATGGTGGTCGCGCCCAAACACATGATCATAGTTTAAAGACAGCTGACCTGTAATATTCTTATATTCATTATTTTGAAGAACATCCCTGGCCTGAGTACCCAAAGCGCCTGCAAGGGAGTATTTTTGACTGGCAACATCATAAGTATAAAAATCATAAGGTTTGGTAAAGTTTTTATCATCCTGATAATTCTGCTCATAATTGATAAAAGCTTTTGCACTCAGGCCCTGTATGGACCTGATTTTATAATTCGCAACAAAAGTGCCCTTTAAGTTTTGACTGGTATTCTGATCATAACCCGCAATGTTATAATCGGAAATCAATTTGATGCTCCCTACCCCTTGTCCGTTTGCATAGGAATTTTTGGTTGGGTCCGGCAAGGCGGCAGGATAAATTGGTAAGGAATTCCATAAATCCTGCCATAAAGAATTTGGACCTGCGGATTGAGTGCGCCAGGGGAATTTCCGGTTTTCAACGACTGAAGACAAATCGACCTGGATGGAAAGATTGTCCGTTATTTTTGCATCGATATTTGACTGAAGATTATACCTTCCATATTTACCTCCGTTAGATTTCCATAGAGACTCCTGATCAAGATAACCGAAGAATCCGTAATATTTAATTTTATCGCTCCCACCCCGTACCGATAAATTATGCTGCTGTTGGGGAGACCAATCCCTGATTGTCTCTTTAAACCAGTTTGTATTTGGATATTGGGGATCAGTACCATTATAATACTTTTGGATTTGATCGGCTGTATAGGGAGCAGTTAACCCCTGGTTTGTAAATCTTTCATTTTGCAGTTCAGCATACTGACCAGAACTGGTTGGTTTAGTCATTGCTGTAATTCCTTGAAGCGTATAGGAGGAGTTAAGCGTAATGACAGGCTTCTGATCCTTACCGCGTTTAGTCGTTACGAGGATTACACCGTTTCCGGCACGCGCTCCATAAATGGATGCAGAAGCATCTTTTAAAATACTCAACGATTCAATCTGGTTTGGATCGATATTGTTAAAGTTTGTCTCAACCCCGTCGACAATCCACAGGGCCTGGCCAAAGCCCCTGATGCTTAATGCCGCCTGATCACTGCCCGGCTGCCCGCTTGATTGTAAGGAGATCAAACCTGGAAGCCTTCCTGCCAGCGTGTTGGCAGTACTTGCAACAGGAGCCGTTGTAAGTTCTTCTGATTTGACAGAAGACACCGATCCTGTGACGTTTCCTTTCTTTTGAGTGCCATAACCAATTACAATAACTTCTTCTGATTTAGATTCATTCCTTTTCAATGTTATTTTTAATGGCCCGGTCGTAGATATTTTAACCTCTGCTGTTTCATATCCCACATAAGAAATCACCAATACAGTAGCTGAAGCAGGAGCCTGTATGGTAAAATTTCCATTTTCATCCGTTGTGGTTGATTTACCGGAACCTTTCAGCTTTACCGTAGCTCCTGCAAGCGGACTACCGGTAGCCATATCTGCTATATTACCCGATACATCTATATCTATAGTTGTATTGAATAGCTTTTTGTCCGGAAGCAGGTTATCGCTTTTAAGCGCTTCCTTTTGTTTTACAACAATTGTTTTATCAACGATCCGATAGGTTAAAGGCTGATCTTTAAAACAGATATCAAGCACTTCTTGCAGACCTGCATTTTTTACATTGATGGAAACTGGTATCGCCTCCTTTAATGACGAATAGGTATAGAAAAAAACATACCCGCTCTGTTTTCTAATTACTGAAAGGACCTTTTCGAGAGGGGCGTTTTTAGCCGAGTAAGTAATGGTCTGTGAATTTACGCTGGCAGTGGCTTCCAGGCAGAAGACAAGCAATAAAATGGCTGTGAACTTCATAGACATAAAAATTTGTCCCTGGGTTCGGGAAACAATCGTTAATTGCATACATTTGCAGTGTTTGGGTTAAACAATTAGTCTTAGCGGACTGTCTTGATTTTAATTCAAATATGTACCGGGTTCCGATTCTGAGTCGAAATCCGGTTTTTTTATGGTCTGATAATTAGTATTTTATCATTCAGTGTATAATGAATACCTGTCCCTGACAAAAGTTCCAGCACTTCGGATAATTTCAGGTTCCTTTGCACCTCACCCCCAAAAAGTTCCGACGTTATATTCCCCTCATATCGAACTTCTACATCATACCATCTGGAAAGCTGCCGCATGACGGTTTTTATATCCGCATGGTCAAACTGAAAATATCCAAAAACCCAGGCAACCGAAGCCTCGGCATCCACTGTCGAAATAATGCCATTTCCGTACTGTTCGCCCGGGTGCAGCGTTGCGTTATTGTTGATTTTTACACTTCCTTCCAGTAGTGTGGTTTTAACCATTTGTTCGTCTGCATAAGCATTCACGTTAAAATGGGTTCCCAACACCTTTATTTCCTCATTGCCAGCTTTCACAAGAAAAGGCTGGGTTGCATTATGTGCAACCTCGAAATACACCTCACCGGTAATCTCCACCCTGCGCTGAATTGCTGAAAACCTGGTGGGAAACCGAAGTGATGAGCCGGCATTGAGCCAGACTCTGGTTCCATCAGAAAGCGTTACTTGTTGTTGCCGCCCCAGCGGCGTAACAAGCGTAGCATATTCAGCCTTTGCATCTTCAACGGTAATCTTATCATCTGACTTGGTAAAGCCCTCTAACAGCTTACCGTTTCTCACTGTATCGAGCACAACGGACCTGCCATTTGACAGCGTAAGCACGGCTCCGTTATGACCGGGTAAGGCGTCTTTGATGACCAGGCTGCCGGCCGCCGCCACTTTTTTTGTAGGCTCCCTGTGAAAGAAGACATACGATGCCCCCGCTAATACCAATAATAACACTGCCGCCGCATAGGGCATCCATAGCTTCCTGGTAGAATGTCTGGAGGGGAGTTGTGCTGTTGCCGGCTTTTCCGAATCCAGAACAGCCGCCAAAATCTGATGGGAAGCATCATCGGGCAATTGAATCAGCAAATTTTCAGCTACCGGATACTTTTCACTTAAGATTCGTAATATTTCGTCTGACCCGGGTTCGCGGACGAATTCAAAAAACTCCCGCTTTTCGGCGTCAGTCGCCGTTTTGTTCAGATAACGGAAAAATAATATTTCCAGCCGCTGCTCGTCCATATAGGTATAGACCCCAGGAGGCGTCCGGGATTATTAGGTAGTTCAAAAAAAATCTAGCAGTAACAGAAAAGAAAGACTAAGGAGGACAATTCCGGATGGTTGGTCAAAAAAGCCCTGATGGATTTAAGGGCAAGGGTAAGATGTACGCTAACTGTTGCAGGTGCAAGATTAAGCATTTCCGCTACTTCTTGCCGGCTATGACCCTGTAAGCGCGATAACACGAATACTTTCCTTTGTTGCGGGCTGAGCCGGGTCAATGCATTCTCCAGCAGCTCTTCCAGCTGATTATCCTGCACTCTTTCTTCCGCATCGCTCACTTCTCCGGGCAAGTACGAAATTAGCGCTGACCGCCTCTTGCCTTCCCTGGCTATTTTCTGCAGCGCGGTCAAAGCGCGGTTTCGGGCAATTACGGCTATCCAGGATGAAAAACTGTCTATTTCCTTCAACTTTTGACGATTTTTCCAAACACGAACAAAAACATCCTGTACTACCTCTTCTGCAATGACGCGGTTTTCAGTATAAGTTAAAGCAATAGTATAGACCCGGTCTTTATACCTGAAAAAAAGCTCTCCAAAGGCCTTTTGGTCTCCTGTAGCAACTGCAAAAAGTACGGCTACTTCGTCATAAACGGTTGAGGAATGGTTGGCCAGCATTTCGTTATAAGGTATATTCCAGATACAAAAGTGTATAAAAAAAGGGAAACCTCATAAAAATATATGGCAAAGAAATTCACCGCAGCGGGACGTTGAACCAATCCATCCCTATACTTCGTTCCGCCGCCTCCAATCCCGAAAAGGCATATTCGTGGCAAACAGGATCGTAAACATAATCCTTTCTCCATTCCTCATACTGTCCCACAGTCGTCTCTATAGCATCCATAATATAATCGATTTCAGCATTGGTCATCGTGGGATGAATGGACAACCTCACCCAGCCAGGCTTGTACAACATCTCCCCCGCCCGGAGCATATTCAATATCTCGTAAGACCTGGCCTTATCAATCCGCAGCAGCAGGTGTCCATAAGTGCCTGCACAGCTACAGCCACCCCTTGCCTGAACTCCGAACCTGTCATTCAAAATCTTGACAATCAAACTATAATGAGCATCCTTTACCATAAAGGAGATAACGCCCAACCGCTTCCTGTTATCCCCCCCGAGTATTTCGACACGGGAAATTTTCGAAAGCCGGTCAAATAGACGCAGCAGCATTTCCTCTTCCCTCCTCAATATCCTTTCAACCCCCATCTCTTCTTTCAACCGGATACACAGGGCCGCCTTTATCCCTTGCAGGATTGGAGGAGTGCCGCCGTCTTCCCGCTGTTCGACATTTGTAATATACTCATGCACCTTCCACGGGTTGCTGTACAACACCGTGCCGCCACCCGGCTGATCGGGGATGCAATTCTTATACAGCCCCCTGTTAAAAATCAAGACGCCTGGTGTGCCCGGACCGCCTAAAAACTTATGGCAAGAGAAATAAATCGCATCCAGATCCGCATTACCCGGACGCCGGGGATCTTCGGGGAGGCCCGCACCCGCTTCAGGATGCATATTTATATGTACATAAGGCGCGGAACAAGCAAAATCGACGAAGCAAAGCCCACCGTATTCATGCATAACGGACGCAATTTCATGGTAGGGCGTTTCAATTCCCGTGACGTTCGAGCACGCAGTGATAGCCGCAATTTTATTCTTCCGATCCTTGAATTGCTCCAATAGTTGTCTAAGGTGACCCAGATCGACATTTCCATTTTCGCAGGGTCGGATCATTTCAACCGTGGCGATCGTCTCCAACCAACTGATATGGTTACTATGGTGTTCCATATGGGTCACCAAAACAAGAGGCCGTGACACCTCGTCCAGTTGCAGGCATTCGACATAATCCATGACCCGATCCGGCAACCTAAGCCCCATTATCCTCTGCAGCTTATTAACGGCAGCCGTCATCCCACTACCGCAAAAAACCAATACATCGTCCTCCCTTGCATGAACATGATCCTTGACGATGGTCTTGGCCTGCTCGTAGGCCCCGGACATCATTCGACCTGTAATGGTCGTTTCTGTGTGGGTATTCGCAAAAAAAGGCAATACATCCTCCTGTATCCTGGCCTCAATAGGCCCATAAGCCCTGCCGCTTGCCGTCCAATCCGCATATAGTATCCTTTTTCGTCCAAAAGGAGATTCAAAACACTGTTCACAGCCAATGATGTTTTGACGGAAGAGAGAAAAATAGTCTTCAAGTGAGCTGACCGGGCGCATAGATCAAATATTATTTAGATTTTTCAGAAGTAAACAACCCGAACAGGTCATAGGGCTTTCGGCTGTAATACCCGTTAAAAAAAGTGGCCAGCAGCCAGACAAAGGCCACAAACACCAAAACCACCAGCAGCTGATAGGCCGATGTTTTCTGAATGGCTTGCTTTGATCGTCGATCACAAATTTCCCCGGGACAGTATTGGGCCTTCCCCTTATTGAACAGCGAATAAACTTTACATCCCAGGCAGATCCCAAACACAGATTCAAAGAAGAGAAAGACTAAACAGATCAGGCAGGTGATGCCCGTTATCGGACTATACGCGTTGACGACAACCATAAAGGCAAACATCGTGGCGCTCAGAACCAGGCCGATAATCCACGCAAACTTCTTCTGCCGCGCGCCCACATACTCTGGTGTCTGCCGGCCGACGATCAGACGGCCGACGATCAACATCGGAGAGAAGCGGGGACTGATGAAAACCCGGATGGCAAAATCAGCAAAAAAAATAGTGATCACATATTTGATCGGCAAAAAATTATTTTCGAACAGGATCAACATAAAAGAGAGCAATGTCGCCAGGAACATAATCCCGGCCGCGGCCCTTATCTCCCGTTCATTTAGCACCGGGATGTCATACCCGGGCACTTCTTCTCCGAAACGTACTATTTTTTGCATGGTATCATTTTCCTATAATACTATCTAATTAATCCACAACCTGCAAGAGACATCAACAGACATACGATTGAGGTATACCAACGAAGGTTCCAGGTCAACCGCGGAACAAGAAGGAAAAGAATAAAAGATTTACCGATATTTAGTATACGAAACACCGAAATGAAGTCCCTTCTCGATATAAAACGATTTAAATTCTATGCATGGGTTGGCCTTGCCTGTTTTATATTGGGCGCCCTGGTCGAAGCTGGCCAGCATCCCTCCGAGGCCGGGAGAAGGATGCTGGATAATTTCTGGAGAGCCGCCTACCTCACCTCGGTGAATTATATCTTTTTTGAATACACCCTTCCACGCCTTCGCTGGAAAAAATTCCTGAAATCGACATTATTAATCCTGCTGACCATTTTTCTCTATACACAGGGTTTTCTTCTATGGCGACTCATAGGTATCAGGCTTAGGATATACACACCTTTTCTCCAGTCGCCCGGAGAAACCTTCGACTTCTCCGATGCCATGGGATATAGTATGTCATCCATTTTTTTCTTTGGGATCGCCAGGCATATTTACAATCATATAAAACTCAAACAAAAGGCGCAGCAACTTCTTATTGAAAAACAGCAAGCCGAATTGAACTATCTGAAGTCACAGACCAACCCGCATTTCTTATTCAATACCCTGAATAATATCTACTCACTGGCGAGGGACAAATCCGATCGGACGCCGGAAACGATCTTACGGCTGTCGAAAATTCTGCGCTACATGTTATACGAAGCCGGCGGCTCGTACATAGCCATTGAACAGGAGCTGAAGATCATCGGCGATTATATCTCCCTCGAAAAATTACGTTACGATGATTCCTTAAGGATCAATTTTAACTACGATGTCGAAGACATGAAACAAGCCTTACCACCGCTATTGTTGATCCCCTTAGTGGAGAATGCTTTCAAACACGGCGCCTCTGAAACAAGAAATCAACCCTTTGTCGATATTCACCTTTCCGTCGTTAAGCGGCAACTGGCCTTTTTCGTAAGAAACTCGACGGAGGAATTTTCCGGTGACAGCAAAGTGAAAGAAAATATCGGCCTTTCCAACCTCCGCCGTCAACTCGAACTGCTCTATACAGACTACAATATATCCCTGGAACAACGAGTGTCCGAATTTTCCGCCACCTTAAAGATCAACCTTGCAAGCCATGTCTAAAATAAGATGTATCATAATAGAAGATGAGCCCCTGGCGGTAAAAATCCTATCGGATTATATCTTGCAAGTGCCATTCCTGGAACTGCAAGGCACTTTTAAAGATGCCATCCTGGCAACCGACTACTTGCGGCATACTGCCACCGACCTTATCTTTTTAGATATCCACCTGCCTAAGTTAAAAGGCATGGCTTTCTTGAAAACACTTTCTAATGCGCCCGCAGTTATTATAACCACCGCTTACCACCAGTATGCCGTGGAAGGTTTTAATTTAAACGTAACGGATTATTTGTTAAAACCATTTGATTTCGAGCGTTTTCTGGTAGCGGTAACCAAGGTCAGAACAGTACGCACGGAAAAGCAGATACCGGTTGACCACCGGGAGATGAGAGATTTCGTCTTTATAAACGTACAAAAGAAGAAGGTAAAGGTCCTTTTTTCAGAGATTGTTTACATTGAAAGCCAGCGGGAGTATATCAAAATAACGACTATCAAAAACGACTATATTACAAAAATGAGCACCCATGAAATCGAGGCGATATTGCCCGCAAATCTCTTCAAACGGGTGCACAGATCCTTTATAGTTTCCATACGCAGGATCGAGTCATACACAGCCGAGATGGTCGAGGTCAACGGAGTATCTATTCCAATTGGAAAAGGCTATAGGGACAGTATGGAAAAATTGTAACCAGACCTGGCCGGCACAGCCCCTACCCGTAACAGCATGGACATTAAAAAACCCGCTTTATAAGCGGGTCAAATATCTTAATCTATGATTATCTAAGCCTCTTTTAACAGTTTTATGAACAAATCTGCTTGTTGCTTGGTCTTTATAATTTGATGAAGAGAAGAATTACCGGAAGATTTTACATCGGCTTTTACCGCAGTAGCACTGGCTCTCTTGGCTAGGGTCTCTATCCGGCTGATTAATTTTTCTTTCATGGTATAAATTTACGGCTATTTTCCAATTATCAAAAGATCTTTAACATTCCTCTTTGAGGGTAAAGATAAAATAGTTGTACATATTGTTCTGCGATATTTCATGGTCCTGGCCTATTTTGTATGGATATGGCATAATGTCCTGAAAATCAAAGGGGTTATCATACTGCGTTTTGCCAAAACGGGTGATCCGGACAAAGTATTTCACCCCAAACATATTAAAATGCTGAGTCAGGTAAGCAAAATTACGCTGGAGGGCGCGGTAGTAAAAATAGGCCCGGGTATTGTCGGACCCATCCACACCCAGGATATGACCAGGATTACGCCGGAGGTAGGCATAGGCAGAAAACAGGATAGTGGAAAATACCTTTGAGTAATCACTGTGTGCCAGCTCCGCCCTGTCATCTATTTTACCCTGCTTGTTCAGCGGGCCAAAAGCCAGGTTATAGACATTGGGCAACAAGGCATGCGCCTGGTTGCTTATCTTAACCTTTAAGGGTATTTCCTTACCGTCTTCCAGGCGGGTATTAAAACTGCTCAGGTTGAAGTCAGGAGAAATTTCCTCGAAATCATATACTTTATCAAAATCAATTTTAACACGCACAGCCATGTATGGTCGATTTTAAGTTATTGCTCCCCCCCTTCCCCCTCATTTTTCCCCTTTGGTTCCTTGGGAATATTAAAACACTGCAGCATTATATCGTCCGTAATATCGGATGGAGAAATCTTATTCCTGGCTTTGTTGAACATAACAACCACATACAGGTTCCGGGAAGGCACAATTTTATAATCGCATACACTGCCAATACCAGTTCCTCCTCCACCTTTGTGAATAACGAGTTCGCTTCCGGCCATACGGGAATGCCAGCCCGGGGTATTGGACAAGGTAGGTGAATAGGGCGTCCACATGGTTTCGAGAATATTCTTCCGCAACAGCTGCCCTTTATACAATGCCTGGCTCAACTGTACGAAGTCGGCGAGTGTGGTTTGTAATCCGCCGGAGGGCAATCCATAGTCGCCCGCGTTGAAATGTGTTTCAATGGGCACCAAATTTCCGTTTTTTTCCAAATGTCCCGTACTCATGTCGTCCGAGGCGGGCTTTATACCCGAACTGACCATACCGGCCGGCTTAAAAACCCGCTTTTGCATAAAGGACTGGTAATCCATACCTGTGATCACTTCAATCAGCTTGCCCATCACCGCGAAGTTGAAATTATTATACTGCTGCCGCGCACCCGGGCGGAAGGCCATTTTCATCTTTCCTGCCTGAGAAAGCGTTTGTTCAAACGAAGCATTGTCCTTATTGCCCTTCAATTCCGGAATACCGCTGGTATGGGTCATAAACTGGCGAATGGTGATGTTTTGCCAGTCGTCCGGCAGCCCCTTCATGTATTTCTTTATGGGATCATCCAATGCGAGCTTATTCTCCTGTACCAGCAGCATCAAACCTACCGCTGTAAATGCCTTGGATACCGAACCAATGCTGAATACAGTCTGCGCATCTGTTTCCGCCGCCATATTCACGGATCTGATGCCGTATCCTTTCTCAAACAGTATATTTCCATCACGGATAATGGCAACTGCCACACCCGGAATAGCCTCATCGGTCATGGCTTTGCTAATAATCTTGTCCACCTTCCGGCTTATATCGTCCTGAGCCATCGCTGGCACGGTTAAGGTCATCAACAGTACCATGGCCCATAGCCATGTGCTACGGGCAGTTGCAAAAAATGGAATAAATAAGATCATAAGGATAAGTGCATTAAAAGCAATGAGACAACGACGTTATTACCAAATATAATAAAAAAAGTACAAGGGCAAACCACATCCACTGGAATATATAGCCCGCCCCATCAACGCACCTCTCCTATCGTACTATCATCTTTTGTTGGTATAAATTATTACCGTTTTGCAAGCATATGAAATACAATCCCCTGGCCAGGTATTTGACCTGTAAAAGGTGGTTCTGCTCACCGGCTTTTACGCCTTCGCTGCTAATCAGCCGCCCGTCAGCAGTATATATCTTCAACTCGGTGGCTGTTGCGAAAGCTCCGTTCCAGGAGACGTAAATCGGATTACTCCCCGAACCGACAGGGTTCGGCCATATGGTTACGGTTAATACCTTATCTCCATTATTACTATAATGAGCTGCTACTATCTGGCTGTACGCGTATTTACCATCCTTATCCATGAGCCGGAGACGATAGTAATAGACAAGGCCCCCTGATACCCGGGTATCCTGGTAGCTGTAATGATGTTCCACATTGCTGTTACCTGCGGCAACTATCGAAGCAAGACTATCCCATTGCTGCAGGTCATTGCTGCGCCAGATCGCAAAGCAACAGGCATTGTCCTCTGTTGCCGTGATCCAGCTGATAAGAATAGTTTGATCGGAACCCACCGCAGCAGTAAAGCTCTCCAGCACGATGGGCAGCAATCCCGTTTGAAATCCCCCGCCTGTTTGGTTGTAATTCGGAGTATTAGCGTCGAGATAGCCCGGCCCCGTAAAAGTGCCATCCACGTTCTCCTGGTATTTAATATTTCCGCCAATTTTTATGCGTTCGCTGGCATTGGATGACCCTGTCACTACCCCACTGCCAAATACGATCACCACACTGGCGGCCCCCAGGTCCAACACGCCGCTGCTTTGAAAATAAAGGGTACCGAAAATCTCCACTACTATATTCCCCGGGCTCTGTGTCCCGCTTACCGGAGTAGTGATACCTGATGGGATGATCACTGTATCGCCGGCCTGTGGAACCCTGCCCAGGTCCCAGGAGGAAGCTGTATTCCAATTGCCATTGTTGACGATTGCCGAAATAGTGGTAGCATGAAGAGAGCAGTATCCTCCCAGAAGGATCAGCGACAGTACAAATTTTCTCATGGTTGTTTTAGGTTGTTCCAGGTCCTCCTCTTAAAAAAGGGATCCTGAAGGAGGGGGGTCAGCCCTTCCTATTATAACAAATTGTCAGTTTCTTGCATTTAACGTATTATTTTACGTAAGAGTATATACCTAAGTTGCCTTACTGAAATATATTTACGCGTAAGGCGTGATGAGATGACTGATAAGTAATTAATTGATTAATGCTAATGGGTATTCATTTGTCATACCGGCAATGGCTCGGGATCAGCGAAAACCGAACTGTTGCCAAAATGCTTCTTTATACTGCTTTCCAACAGGCAGTATCTCCTTGCCGACTGTCACTTCCTGTTCGGCAAAAGATTGTATGGCATCTGTATTCACCAGGTGAGAGCGATGAATACGGACCAGCCTGTTCCAGCAGACTTTTTCCATAAACTGGTTAAGGGATAAGCGCAGCACATATTTTCTTTCCGAAGTCACCAGGTGGATATAATTGTTTTCCGCCGAGACATATAATAGAGAAGAGAGGGGGATCTTTACAAACCGGCAATTGGTTTTCACAAAGAGGCTGTCATTCCATTGGAGTACGGCTTCCCGGTCCGCCCCTTCCCCCTTATTCCCTTTTTCTGCAATTCCCGTCGATTCAGGCTTTCCACCGGTCTTCGTATCCGGATTTCTCCCTGCTACCAGGTTATTCAGCGCCAGCTCGATGGCAATCTGCACATTCTGGATATTGTAAGGTTTGGACAGGAAAGCGGCCGGATAGGTCTTCTTTACCCGTTCCACGGTAGCGGCATCCATATACGCCGTCAGGTAGATTACCGGCGTCTGCTTTATCTTCATCAGGTCCACTACGGTATCGATCCCATCTTTTTCTCCTTTAAGATGAATATCCATCAGGACAATGTCCGTTTCTCCCTTTTCAAACAAGGTTTTCGCGGCCTGCGCATTGTTAGCCATACCGGCAATGGTATATCCCCCCCTCTTCAGACCTTCCGATAGATCCAGGGCAACGATCGATTCGTCCTCCACGATTAGAATATTCACTTTTTCAGTTGACATGGTCATTTCGCTTTTCGGATTATTGCATGGTCAGGCCGCTCCTTCCAGCGGAATGGTAAAGATAAAAGCAGCCCCCTTGTCGATAGCCAGTTTCTCAGTGGCATTCAATTGGTTGCACAAGCTGCCCACCAACTGCTTACCAAAAGATTCACCGGCCTGTAGCCATTTCTTTTCGTCCCATCCACAGCCATTATCTTTCAGGACAAACAGCAGACTACCTTCCTGTTCTTTTAATTCGATATGCAAAGCCGGATGCTCATTATCCGTATACGCATATTTTAAGGCATTGGTGATGACCTCATTGGCGATCAGGCCCATCGGCAAAGCCTGATCCACATCCAGCCATTTCCGGCTGACGCTGATCTGCAGATCAAAATCAAGGTTAGCATATCCATAAGCCGTTACCAGGGATTTCGCCAGGTCCTGCAGATATTCCTCCATATCCACCATCCTGTTCTCCTCCCCCATGTACAAACGCTGATGAATAAAACTCATCGCCTGCACCCGGTGCTGGCTGAGCCGGATAGCCTCCAGGGCTTCATCATCCCGTAACCGGTAGCTTTGCAGGCTTAACAAGCTGGTTACGATCTGGAGATTATTCTTCACCCGGTGGTGCAATTCTTTCATCATGATCTCCAATTGCCGGGATTGTTGCAGGATCAGATACTTTTGACCTCGTACATGCCTGTACAGCAGGAATAGTCCTACTAAGAACACCAACAGGAGGCAAACTCCCGTCACAAGGAGGATAATCCTTTTGTCTTGAATGCTGTTCCGGCTTTTAAGCTCAATGATCTGGGCCTTATTTTTCTCCGTTTCATATTTCGTCTGGACTTCCGCAATCTGCCGGGTAGTGGCCAGATTGGTGATGGAATCACGCATGCTGTCATATAAGACGTAATAGCGCAGGGCCGAATCGGCTATCCCAAAGGAACGATAGCTGTTATATAACTGCAGATAGATATTCAACAGGCGGTTGGCCGTATTGATCTGCCTGGCGAGGTTCAGTGCTTTATACGCATATTCCAGGGAAGATCTTTTATCCCCCATTTGCTGGTAGACATGGGAAATATTTGCATAGTTATAGGAAAGCTTAATAATATTATTGATCTGCTTATTAAACAGGACAGCTTCCTGTAAATAATGCAGAGCGGCCGGATAATCCTTTTTATATTCCGTAATTACCTGGCTGATATTGTTATACAGGAAACCAGCATACTGCCTCCCCTTTCCGGATGGACTGATCATGGCCATGGCCTCCTGGTAACAGGTGATCGCGGAATCATAATACACCGGTTTACCCAAAAGTGCCATGGAGCGGTATAACATCCCCTGAACATTCCGGCTGATCACTTCTCCTGCAGTATCCTGTATGCCGGTATAGGCATCATAGGCCGTCCTGGCATAACCGATACCCTGGGCCACATAGGCCGGACTGTTCTTTTGTTCGCCCAGATACTGGTAAATCTGCGAGATCTCCATATAGGTCCTGGCAGCGTTGGCCTTATCCCCCGATTGCTGGTAAGCCTTGACAGCCCTCAGCCCCTCCTCCAATGCAGAAGTATATTCGCCTTTTTCGCGGGAATCCATGCAGCCGCTTAGCCACCGGGTAGCAGAGGTATCTATGTTATGAGCAACCACGTCACGCTTATCCTGGAAAGGCATCGCGTTCCCATCGTAACAGCAAAATAATAGAAGGATCCGGATCCCCGGCAGGTATTTATAGTAAGAGCGCATATGATCGGTTGAATTATGCGAAAGATATATAAATTTTCAGTAGGATCCTATGTTACCGTCGCAACCCATATACCGGTCTTTACCTGGTTTTCACCAGCTTGATCGTCCGATGGATCCCCCGGCCTTCCAAACGAAGAAAATAAGTTCCGCTGCTGTATTTGTCAAGCCCGGACAAGAGTAAGGTATTCGCCCCTTTCTGTACGATTGTCTCCTCTTGCAGGAGTCTCTTGCCGGCCAGATCCAGCAGTTCAACATTGACCGTCTCCCTGTCCGGCGCAATTATTCTGACCTGCAGCTGATTGTGGAAAGGATTGGGAGCGGCCTGTAATGACCAGCCGGCGATACTCCTGTTCAATACAACGACCTGGCTATAACTGCTGCCGGCATCATTGTCGATCATTTTAAGCCGGTAATACGAGGTACCTCCTATAGGATCCGTGTCCCAATATTCATAACGCCGCATATGGCTGGCTGGCACGCCGACGACAGGCTTGAAGCTATGGCCGTCCGGGCTGCGTTCGATCTCATACCGGCTGACGTTCTCCTCTTCGCCGACGATCCACTGTAACCGCACGCCGGAAGGCTGGTCATCTGCCGTAAAGCTCTCCAGTTTCACCGGAAGGGGCGACGATATCATCCCCGTAATATAAAATCCGCTAAATCCGGTGACGTCAAAGCTGATCTCCCAGTAATTAGTCGTACTATTCCATTGTACATTGGAAGCGCCTGGATTGATCAGCACGGCAGCAGGACCGCTGCCTGTCCAGCCCGTATAATTTCCGGGCGCCGTGCCGGTGCCATGAAATTGTGTTATGCGCAGGTTGGCCTTCCCGGCGGCGTCCGAAGGGGCTGTCGGAAGATCGTTGGCCGTGCCCGGCATGGCGGCATTATAGCTGTCAAAATCAGACTGGGGAACGTACAAGGTCAGGGTGGCTGTGGTCACAGCGGCGTTCGTCGCCGGCTCGATATCGAAATGCCTTAAAACATAGGGTTGGCCGCTGCTCAATGAGGGCTGTCCCGAGTCGACAGTAAGTTTGGAAGTTACCATTCCGCTAACCGGTGTTGCCCCGGCAGGCAATACCCGGGCGATGCGATTGCAGGACCCGTCATCGATAAAGCTGTTGTCGGCCGATACCGTACCCGTGCCGGAGGAACTGGCATTGGGAATCACTATGGGCGATACGACTAGCATTACCTGATTGGAATTCGTTTGGCAGCCATTACCGCTGCCGACGGCAACGTAGTAACCGGATGCATCATCAGCTGTGCCTGCCTGGTGGATCGTCAGGGAAGGAGTCGCCGTACCGGATAAAGAGGATCCTGATCCGGTCATTCCATCGGACAATGCATGGCCGCCATTATTCCAAAGATAGGATAAGGAGCCGCCGCTCGCCGTTACATTAAAAATGGCGGCATTGCCGGTACAGGTCAACCAGGGAGTTGGTTGGACAGTAATGGTGGGAGCCGTATTGACCGTGAAAGAGGTACTTGCCAACGCATCATTGTTTGGGACATTATCGGTGGCCGGACTCACCGTGGCAGTGCCGGCCGTACCATCTGAAGTAAAACTAGTAGTCGCCGTACCATCGGATTGAAAAGTACTTTGGGATCCCGATAAATTGCCGGATGTGGCTGAAAAACTGACCCTCAAACCGGCGAAGGCAGTCAGATTGGATGCCGGTATCGAAGACCCTGCCGAATTCTTCCCGAATCCGGCCTTAATGATATTGGTATTCCCCGCATTTCCTGAGCATATGCTGGAAGAAGATGCAGCCGAGGTCAGTTGAAGCCAGGAACTGAGATCCAAAGTGCCGGCGCCGCCGGTACCGGTAATAGCCGCCTTATCACATCCGGTTGGGCTGGCCGGTCCTGCATTACATCCCCACCAGTTGTTCGTTGCATCCACATTTCCCCGCGATGAGCCCATCCCGATAGCGCCGGTGACCCCGTTCCCGGAAGAATTCCCTGTCAGCCGGTTGTAATTGAAGGACACGGTATTGGATGTACTAAAGCTATTGATGATCATCACAGCCCCCCCATCGCTGGTCGCCTGGTTAAAAAGAAAGCTGTTCTTTTGAATAATAACGGAAGAAGTGGTGCCGGCAAGGGCCCCCGGGATAATGACCGATAGTGCGCCGCCTGCACCACCCGCCCCATTTGCCTGGTTATCGCTGAAACTGCTGTTGGTAATGGCCAGGCTGCCGGAGTAGGTATTAAAAGAGGCATAATACAGCGCTCCGCCGCTGCCGGTCTGAACGCTATTGCTGCTGAATTTGCACCGGTCGATCGTCAGAGCCCCGCCTCCCGTCATGGCAATGGCCCCTCCATTACCTCCGGCATTGCCATCGATGGTATTACTGTTGAAAAGGCAGTCAGTGAGGGTGGTGGAATTGTTAGGCCCCCCGCATATGATGGCGCCTCCCCCAAAATTGTCCGAGGTCAGATGTCCGCCGGTGAAGGTAAGGCCTGTCATCGTCACCTGGATATCGCTGACCGTACCCGTTGTATTGATCAGGAAGATCCGGTCCTGTCCTGTGGTAGTCATATTGATGGTCGTGGCAGCAGATCCGGCGCCGATAATCGATAGGTTGACGGCGCTATTGCCAAAGATGATCTCTCCCATCGTGAGGTTGTAGGTACCGGCGGCGACATGGATGGTATGCGGCCCGGCGCCTGCCGCACTTGCCGCCAGAATGGCCCCCCTTAATTGATTGTTAGCATTACCATCCGTGGTAACGGTGACGTTGTATACATTGGCCGACGATGATATCGAATACAGTACAAAAAAAGCCAGCAGCCAATGCCGCCGGCCCGACAGCCATACCCCTGTGTAAAGTTTACGCATAAACAGATTTTTAAGTTTCACGGGTGAACACCAGGGCAGGTATAACTACTCCGTATAAAGGGGTCTTTCACAGGAAAGTTGGATGCCGGAACGATCAGTCTTAGGACCTGGGAGGGATTTCTCCGTCCAGGGCAATGCAAAAAACAAATGCGGTATAAGGCATGAGATTATTATGCGGCTGCCCCCCGCCGGTAGCACCGATAGCCTGCGGGCTCATGAGAATAGACTTAGGAATCGCCGTTGCATAAACGTTGGGGGGAGGCCTGCCGGCGGGAGTGCTCCATACTGCGCCTGAGGGCAGGCCTGTCGTGCCTGCCTGATTGGCCGCAGGTGCATGCGTATGTACCGTCATCTGGTCCGGGTTCAGGGTTACGGTCGCCTGGCCTCCTTTGTCACCACGTAAATAAGGGGTCAGACCGGCACCGCTGCCTGCCCCAAGAGCCGCTGCGCCCCGCAGGTCGGGAAGAGCAAAGTCGGTCTCGCCGTTACCGCCATAAGCAGTTCCGAGCAAAGCAAAAAGGGCCGAATTTTCAGGTATCAGCAATATCTTCCCATCACACACTTCCCAGCCGGCAGGAATGGCATTGCTGGAAAAAATCCTGATCTCCCCTACATATTGATCGCTCATAAGAATGATTTTGAAATAGGAATTAAAAGCTTTGTGGCATTTTGCCGGTGACGGCTATGCAGATGTTCAGACCCAGGTAGGGAGCCATGTTGTCATGGGGAAGGCCCCTTCCGGCAGAAGTCAGCGCGTGGTCAGCCATCTGCGCATTTTTGCTATCGCTATAACCGCGGGTACCGGAATAACTGGACCAGTAATGATTGGCGGGCGTACTGGTATTGCCCGTATCGGAACTGGCGTATGCCATATGAGAATGCCCGGGCATTTCGGATATAGTCAGGCTGTGAGCGGCTTCTCCGCCACGCTGTCCCAAAGGCATTTGATCCGACCGGTGCATGGGTGTCCCACCCCTGAGATCGGGAAGTGAAAAATTGGTTTTACCGTCTCCGCCATACAGCGTTCCCAGTACCATAAATAAATCCCGGTAGGTCTCGATGAGCAAAGACCGGCCATCGCAGGGAAGCCAGCCCTTGGGAACTTGTACAAAACTGAATAAGCAGATCTCCGATAAATAAGGCGTTGCTGACATAATGGTCATTTGAATTGGGTGGAAAATATTGCTATCGGGGGTAAATGCCCTCCATGGCTATGATATAGTTGATCGCTACAAAAGGGATCCGGTTTTCATGAGATAGGCCGCCGCCTGCGTAAGTGATGCTACCGGAATTCATGCTCACTGTGCCAGGAGAATCGGAATACAGGTATTCAGCGGATCTGCCCCAGAAATTGCCTGCCGGATTATCACTGTTACCGACATTCGTTGCGTATACGGTATGCGTGTGTTCGGGTAGCATTAGGGATTGCAGCGTTATTTCTTCCTCCCCTCCGTATTGCCCGATCTGTATATCATTGTTGTTCGTGTGTACGGGCACCCGGCCCTGCAGATCGGGCAGACGGAATGTGTGCTCGCCATCGCCCCCATAGTAAGTGCCGATCAGGCTGAAAAGATCCGGATTGTCCTGAATGTTTAGCAAGGCTCCGTTGCATAAAGCCCATCCCTGTGGGGCGAAAAGGATCGCAGTCGGTCTTATTTCTCCGAGAAAAGGTGTTGGCATATATTGGCTGCTTATCATTTTCTAAAGGCCCGTCTTCACCACATGAATGATCTTTTCATCCGATCCATTGTTCCAGGTTGCCACTACATGGTACATCCCTGCAGGCAATGGAGCCATATTGACCGATAGCTGGTTGCTGCCCGGCAGCACGGCCTGTTGCTGAACGGCCAGGAGCGATCCCCTGGTATCGAACATCTGCAGGGTAAGAGTCGAAGAAGAAGAGGTGGCGATATTTATCCAAAGCAGCTCTTTTACAGGATTGGGCCATGCCTTCAGGTCATCCGTCATCCCGCAACCCGCAGGAGCAACAGGCGTAAACTGTGCCCGGCCATCCAGGTCATGTTCAGCGATCCGGTATAGGGCCTGACCGGGTAAAGGACTGTTATCTGTATAAGTATATCTGCGCTCGTCCGTGCTGTTGCCGGCTGCCGGGACGGTGGCGATGGCTATCCAGCCGGTGCCATCAGCACTCCTTTCAATGGTAAAGGTGTTGGTATTCTGCTCCTGCGCCGTCGTCCAGTTCAGCAATAGGCTGCCTCCCTTACAGTTGGCGGTAAAGGACAGGAATTGCAGCGGTAAAGGATTGATCAGGGATGATAATGTCCAACGGGAGAAATCATCGATGCCGGTTTTCTCCACGTAATTGGCAGTGGCATCCCGGGTGGTATAACCCTGGACAGACCAGGTAAGCTGGTCGGTACTTTTCCATAGTACGAGGTTATTTTTATCCAGGCTGTTCAATTCTTCATCAAAATACTGCAAACGGAGAGTGGCGTTCAACGCCGTATTATTGGACGGTATGATGTCATAATACCGGAAAATGGAATTACCGTTGCCGGCCCCATTGGTCTGCGAGACATGTCCGCGTCTGATAACGGTGCTGCCCAGGTTTTGCCCGGAGCTGAGGACGGCGCCCAGGTTGCCGGGATTAATGGCGGAAGGAGCATTCAGCGTATTGGTTATTTCAACATACCCGCCGCTTGTGCCGGTGATGCGGCTGGCGGCCGATTCCCCGCTTAATACAGCGCCGGGCTGCAGCAGGATATTATTGCCGTTCAGGTCGATCAGCCCGGAACCGAACTGGAGGGAAGACCCGATATGAACAGTCTGCTGCAGGGAGAGTTTAGCGCCGCCCGTCTTGGCGATCTTCAGTATATCGAACAGCGGCGCAGCCCCTCCTGAAATACTGCTATTGGAAGAACCTGCAAAAACAAATACGCCCTGGCCGGCGGACTGGCTGATCACCCCGTCATTTACCAGGTCCATATCAGACAGGGTAATGACCTCCCCGCCCGTAGTCGAGATAATAGCGCCCGCCTGCACTTTCAGGATCTGTTGCGCCTGCAAAGAAAGGGTTGCCAGGAGGGAAAGGACTATGGAACAGCGCATCTTTTTCATGTATATTTTTTTCTTATGTTAGTAAGTAATGATTTTCCGGATACTGCCGTTAAAAGTGTCTGCTACATATAGGTTACCTGCAACATCCACCGCCACGCCAGTGGGAAAATAAAATTCAGCCGCCAGGCCTATAGCGTCTATATTCGCCTGATCCCCTTCTCCCGCAAGGGTAGTCACCAGGCCGCCGGCAGTGATCTTTCGGATAGAGTTGTTAAAAAAGTCCGCCACATACACATTGCCCGCCACATCCACCGTTACACCGGTAGGAAAATAAAAAGCAGCTGCTGTGCCCGCACCATCGGCAGACCCCGCCACGCCACTACCGGCAAGAGTAGTTACTACCCCACCGGTGGTGATTTTCCGGATTCTGTTGTTACCATAATCTCCCACATATACGTTGCCCGATTCGTCCACCGCAATGCCCCAGGGATTATAAAAAGCAGCCGCCGTTCCGGCGCCATCGGCAAATCCAGAGCTTCCTTGCCCAGCCAGGGTAGTCACCAATCCTCCGGCGGTGATTTTCCGGATCCTGTTATTATAACTGTCTGCCACGTATACATTACCTAATACATCCACAGCTATCCCCCTTGGCAGGTTAAAAAGAGCCGCCGTGCCGGCGCCATCCGCAAACCCCGCCGCGCCACTACCTGCAAGAGTGGTTACTACGCCAACGGGGGTAATTTTCCGGATCCTGTTGTTAAAAGTGTCTCCCACGTATACATTACCTAATGCATCCACAGCCACTCCCTCAGCGCGGGTAAAAGCAGCCGTTGCGCCGGCGCCATCGGCAAATCCCTCCACACCACTACCTGCAAGAGTAGTTACTACGCCAACGGGGGTGATTTTTCGGATCCTGTTAGAGTCTGCTATGTATACAATACCGGAAGCATCTACCGCAACACCAAAAGGACGGCGTATACCATCGAACGCCAGGGTAGACACTGCACCATAATAGATGGATTTTCCCTGGCTGCTCAGTGGATAGCCGTGGGTAAGACTTATCCAGGCAACTCCACTGTAATAGCAGTAACCGGGGGCGCCATCCGTCTGAAAAACCAGCAGACCGGTAGCCGGGTTGACAATAGCGCTGCGCTGCGCCGAACTGAGCCTGGGCGCCAGGATGCCCTGCGAGGCGCTGCTGACATGCACCAATGCACTGGCATGGGGTGTGGCAGTCCCGACGCCTATGCTTTGAGCCCGGGCATTTTGAAAGAAAAGAAAGGCAAAAAGAATATACAGTGTCCTGGTCATAACAAGTCTTATTTTTTACAGATCAATAAGCAATTATTTTTCGGATCTTCTGGTTAAGGAGGTCGGTCACGTACAGGTTACCCGAGGCATCGATCGTGATGCCGGAAGGCTGATTAAAAGAGGCGGATGAGCCTGCTCCATCAGCGGCGCCCTGAGCGCCGCTGCCGGATAACGTGGTCACCAGGCCGGCAGGAGTGACTTTCCGGATCCTGTTATTACCCCGGTCCGTCACATATACGTTGCCGTATAAATCCACCGCCACGCCGGCAGGCGCATTAAAAGAGGCGGCTGTACCCACCCCATCGGCAAATCCCGGGCTTCCGCTCCCGGCCAGGGTAGTTACTACACCGCCGGCAGTAATTTTCCGGATCGCATGGTTTAACTGGTCGGCTACATATACATTACCGGCAGCATCCAGGGCAATACCGGAAGGTCCGTTAAAAGAAGCCGCCGCACCCACTCCGTCGACCGATCCCGGTGCATCGCCTCCTGCCAGCGTAGTTACGGAGGTTCCCCCGGTGACCTTACGGATCTTATAGTGCTCAGCTACATATACATTAGTCCCGGCTGCATCCACCGCTACGGCATAAGGTTCGGAAAAAGGGATCGGGAGGGTGGTCACTACCCCACCAGCCGTGATTTCACGGACCACTCGGCCATCCGCCACATACAGGTTGCCGGATATATCCCCCGCGATGCCGGTAGGCGCAAAAAAAGAAGCCCCCGTGCCCACACCATCTACAGATATCGATACGCCACTGCCGGCAAGACTGGTAACTATTCCATAGGCGGTGATCTTACGGATCTTCAGGTTAAACAGATCCGCCACGTACAGGTTACCGGAAGGGTCCACCGCGACGCCTTCGGGAAAATTAAAAGAGGCCGCCGCACCCGCGCCATCGGCAGATCCCGAAGCGCCGCTGCCCGCCAGCGTGACAGTCAACCCATAATTGAATGAAACCCCCTGGCTATTCACCGGGTACCCATACATAAAATTTATCCAGTTCTGTCCGTTGTAGTAACAAAATCCGGGCGTGCCATCCGTCTGAAAAACCAGCAGGCCGGTAGCCGGTCCGGCAAGGACGCTACGTTGTGCCGCAGTCAGCCGGGGAATCAGCATGCCCTGCGTAGCGCTGCTGACATCCAGCCTGGCGCTGGCATCGGGCGCGGTAGTGCCGATGCCCAGGCTTTGGGCCCCGGTAGTCTGAAGCGCCAGAAAAGCGGCGATGGTATATAGTATCCTCTTCATTTGAAATATTTTATCAGGATGTTTACAGATCAGTGCGCCAGTATTTTCCGGATGAGCTGATTGTAGGTGTCAGCCACATACACATTACCCGGGCCATCTACGGCTATCCCATTGGGGTAATGAAAAGAAGCCGCCGCACCGGCGCCATCGGCAAACCCGGCTGCACCGTTGCCGGCAAGTGTAGTCACTACCCCAGCAGCCGTTATTTTCCGGATTTTACTATTGCCATAATCAGCCACATACACATTACCCGATGCATCTACCGCTATCGCTGCGGGAAAATTAAAAGAAGCCGCCGCGCCGGCGCCATCGGCCGCGCCCGCGGAACCGCTGCCGGCAAGTGTAGTCACCACCCCCGCAGGCGTAATCTTCCGGATTTTATGATTGAACTGATCAGCCACATACACATTACCCAACGCATCTGATGCCACCCCGGCTGGAAGATTAAAAGAAGCCGCCGCGCCGGCGCCATCGGCAGCGCCCGCTGAACCACTGCCTGCAAGTGTAGTCACCACCCCCGCAGGCGTTATTTTCCGGATTTTATGATTGAGCCGATCAGCTACATACACCATACCCGACGCATCTGCTGCCACCCCTGTGGGGAAATTAAAAGAAGCCGCCGGGCCGGCGCCATCGACAGCACCCGGGAAACCACTGCCGGCAAACGTGGTCACCACTCCGGCAGCCGTTATTTTCCGGATTGTATTATTGTGGGTATCCGCTACATACACATTGCCCAACGCATCTGCTGCCACCCCTTCGGGGGAATTAAAAGAAGCCGCCGTGCCCGTGCCATCGGCAGCACCGGCAGCACCGCTGCCTGCAAGCGTGGCTACCGCCCCCGCAGGCGTTATTTTCCGGATTGTATTATTGTAACTATCGGCCACATATACATTACCCGAAATATCCGTTGCTACACCGCCTGGAAAATTAAAAGAAGCCGCCGTAACGGCGCCATCGGCCGCGCCAACCGAACCGTTCCCGGCCAGCGTTAAGGTCAGGCCATAATTGGAGGAGACCGCCACTCCCTGGCTATTCAGCGGGTACCCATTGGCAAGGTTGATCCAGCTGGTCCCATTGTAATAGCAAAATCCCGGCGTGCCATCCGTCTGAAAAACCAGCAGGCCGGTAGCAGGACCCGCAATAGCGCTACGCTGCGCTGAACTGATCGTGGGCATCAGGAAACCCTGCGTAGTACTGCTGATATCCAGTTTCGCGCTGGCGTCGGGTGTGGTGGTTCCGATGCCCACGCTTTGGGCCATCGTCACTTTAATTACGAGCACAGATAAAAAAAGACATAATAACTCCTTCATAAGCAATATAATTTAAGAACGGGCCCGGATCGGCCATACAGCATAAGCTATCGTATACAATAATTGGTCTTCTGACCGCATGCAGTTATTCAGATCCCGCTATCCAGGGGTTGCAGGATAGCTCTTTGAGGATAATGGAGGGTTGGATTCTGCAAGAGCATTGGATGAACGGAGAGTGCGAAATTACGCCTGCGATCCGCTGTTTTAAGAAGGATGTATGTGGAGGACGGAAATTTGTATGTCAACGACACTATTCCAGGGGGTGAGGGTCCGGCACATACGAAGTGTATTAGTATGCTATTATTTTCCGGATTTTTTGGTTGTTTTGATCAGCCACATATACATTACCCGATGCATCTGCTGCTACTCCTGTAGGGGAATTAAAAGATGCCGCCGTACCCATACCATCAGCAGCACCTATTGCACCGCTCCCGGCAAGTGTAGTCACCACCCCGGCAGGCGTTATTTTCCGGATTTTTTGATCGCCAAAATCAGCCACATACACATTACCCGATGCATCTACAGCTACCCCTTGGGGAAGATTAAAAGAAGACGCCGGGCCGGTGCCATCGATAGCATCCGCTGCACCGCTCCCGGCAAACGTTGTCACCAACGCAGCCGGCGTTATTTTCCGGATTTTATGATTGGACTGATCAGCCACATACACATTGCCAGATGCATCCGTTGCTACACCGGATGGGTGATAAAAAGAAGCCGCCGTACCGATGCCATCGGCCGCATCCGCCGCACCGCTGCCAGCCAGGGTGCTGGTAATACCATAATTGGATGAAACCGCCAGTCCCTGGTTATTCACCATGTAACCATTGGTTAGGCTTACCCAGAATGCGCCATTATAGTAACAAAACCCCGGCGTGCCATCGGTTTGAAAAACCAATAAGCCGGCAGCCGGGCCGGCTATGGCGCTTCGCTGGGCCGAACTAAGCCTGGGTATCAGAATGCCTTGGGAACTACTGTTCACCTCCAGCCTTGCACTGGCATCAGGGGTGGGGGTGCCAATGCCTACGTTTTGCGTAAAGGCATGTTGAAAAAAGAAAAGAGAAAGTAAGATGGGTAGTATTTTTCTCATTTGGTATAATTGTTCTGGTTAAATCAATGCGTTATAATTGCGGTAGTGGCTATAGCGTTTCGCTGCTCCGGGTCAAGCTAATATTAGCATGCCTTGGTTCCCAAGGACAATATTGCCATGCAAGTTCGTGGGCAAACTGAAAAGGAAAGGAGGTATGTATGCCAACAATCGTTTTTTGTATGCAAACACCAAAAAACAGGCGGTATAGCAGGCGGCAATTCCAACGAATTGATCCCGTTAACCCAAAAACACCTTATTTTTATAGGTATAACTAACGTCCAAAGGGCGGCTGCCAGCCGCTGCAAAAGCGGCCTGATCCATTCACTACCATTAATTCCCCCATCATGCGACTTCTACTAACAACCCTCTTCGCCCTCTCCGTCCTCTTCGCAGAGGCGAACCATTCCACACTCAAAAAACTCACCATCATGGAACACTACAAAGACGACTCATCAGCCATCATCAAGACATTGCACGACTATTTTAAAGGCATCTACGAAGGCGATACGGCCCTATTAGGTAGTACCTTTCAGCCGGGAATCCTGCTTTTCGGCGACATAAAAGGCCAGCCCTATTACAAAACCCTGGCCCAATACCTGGATGGGGTAAAAAACCGCCAAAGCCCAAAGGATTCAGGCAAACCCTTCAAAGGAGAGATCATCTCCGTTGAGATCATTAACTCCATTGCCATAGCAAAGGTCAGAGTAAAGATGTACCAGTTCGATTACGAGGAGCTGCTGTCCTTTCACAAAATCGACAACCGCTGGCTCATCGTCAATAAAATGATCACGGACGTCAGTGAATAACTTAAAAAAATAACGCTCATGTGGCATAACACCAAGGCAGCAACCATCCTCGGCATTAAATATCCTGTCCTCCAGGGACCCTTCGGAGGTAACCTGTCCTCCGTGAAGCTCACGGCCACGGTATCCGACCTGGGCGGACTGGGTGGATACGGCGCCTATACATTGACCCCGGAAGAGATCATTACCCTGGACGGCCAGCTGAAAGAAGCCACCCGACAACCCTATAATGTAAATCTGTGGGTTTCCGATACCGATTCCCCTCCGGATGGCATAGAAGAGATGCATTTCGAACGGGTAAGGCGCCGGTTCAAACCCTACTTCGATGAACTGGGCCTGCCCTTCCCGGACAAGCCAGCGCCGGTGGTCACCGCCCCTCCTTCCTGGCGCCGGCAGAGACCTCCATCACCGGAACCTTCGCCCTCGTACAGCAGATCCGGGAAAAAGTAAGAACCCCCATTATCGCAGCCGGCGGCATCGCCACCGGAAGAGGCGTTGCCGCAGCCCTGGCGCTGGGTGCAGATGCCGTACAGATTGGAACGGCCTTTCTGGCTTGCGAGGAATCGAATGCCTTAGACATCCACAGACAAATGCTGTTTTCCGACCAGTCAAAGTACAGTGTCCTGACCCGCGCATTTACCGGCAGGCTTGGACGAGGCCTGAAAAGCCGGATATCGGAAGACCTGGCCGGGAATGGAGACGATCTCTTACCCTTTCCCCTGCAAACCCAATTCATGTCCTCGCTCCGAAAAGCGGCTATCGACCAGCAAAAATGGGGGCTGGTGCTGTTTTGGGGTGGACAGATCGCACCCATCCTGAAACACAAAAAAGCTGCCGACCTGATGAAAGCTATCGTCGATGACACAACGGCCTATTACAAGGATATGTATTCCTTATAAATCTTAAAAAATGATTACCATGAACAGCCAAAAAGTATGGTATGTAACCGGCGCGTCACAGGGATTGGGACTCGCCCTTGTCAAAAAACTATTGAATGAAGGCTACCGGGTAGCCGCCACTTCCCGCTCCGCTGAGTTGCTGCGAAAATCGACCGGCATGGAAACAAATGATAAAGAACACTTCTTACCCTTGGAAGTCGATCTGACTAACCCCGCCTCCATCCAGCAGTCCATCCGTCAAACGATCGACACCTTTGGACAGATAGATGTCGTCGTCAATAACGCCGGTTACGGAATGCAAGGGACGGTCGAAGAATCGACGGAACAGCAGATCCGGGATATCTTCACGATCAATGTCTTCGCCACCATCAATGTCACTCAAAGCGCGTTGCCTTACCTGCGGCAGCAGCGATCCGGCCATATCATCAATATCTCCTCCGTAGCCGGCTTTGCAGGAGCGCCCGGCTGGGCCATTTATTCCGCGACCAAAGCCGCAGTCATCGCCTTTTCAGAAGTCCTGGCAGCCGACGTAAAAGAATTGGGCATCAAAGTCACCGTCGTCGGCCCATCGGGATTTCGTACCGGTTTCCTGGCTAAAAACTCCCTGGTGCAGGCAGAAAGTAAAATAGAAGACTACAAGGCCGTCAAAAACACACAAAGCCGGTACTCCGCCATGGACGGCAATCAGGCCGGAGATCCCGACAAGGCGGCAGAACTGTTTATCGCCCTGGGTGAAAACCCGGACCCACCCCTGCATTTGTGGCTGGGGACAGATGCCCTGAACAGGGCGGCTCAAAAGATCGGCGCCCTCAACGAAGAATTGGAAAAATGGAAAGCGCTGTCCGTAGCAGCAGATTTTTAATTTTAGGACAAGACAACTGTCAAGTCCTAAGTAAAAGTTGACTGGTTAAATAATTAGTGCGCGAAGGTAAAAAACCATTAGAACCATTCAAAAGTTCAAATGGTTTTTTTGTGCCAGGCCTTCGGCT